>WPCK01057547.1_pt1 | contig 94486 bp, 70 predicted proteins | sample 5399851 | NCBI WGS metagenome assembly WPCK01 (sample SAMN12869471, study PRJNA574797) | sludge metagenome | isolation source: wastewater treatment of pH11 | place: China:Beijing | collected 2019-05-20 | reverse complement strand
CGTGCGCGGTTCTTGTGGCACCATCCATATGAGCCTTAACCAGTTTCAAATACCGCCTCTGCAACCGTGGCTCTAAGCCAATTTGAATCCCATCCAGGGATATTTACCAAAACCCGCGACTTGTGTAGACACCAATGCCCGGAGGGAGGGTGAAGACATCGGAGGGAGGGTGAAGATATCGTCTACGAATCGCGCACGGTCACTTAGCTGGCGCTATCGTTGTCATCGTCGGAGAGTGCCAGTGGAATCGCAATGGCAATGGCCACGGCACCACCGATGACCCAGGGGTTGGCGAGCCAACCGAATCGGCCGCGTCCTCCCATGGGCCCGCACGGGGGCGCGTCACAGGGAACCGCTCCGGGAGGCATGGGTTCCATCACGACTTGACCCGCATTGGGGTCCATCGGAACGCTCCCCGCATATTGCGGCTGCATCGGGACACTGCCGCCGTAGGGCTGCATCGGAGCGCTCCCCGCGTAGGGATCCATGTACTGGCCTCGCACGACGGCGCGCGATGGATCCACGAGCAGGACACCTTCGGCCGCCGCCGGCGGCGCCGACCCTGAATTCCAGCACCGATACATTCCCTGCGCGTTTTCCGCAGAGACCTGATACAGGCCACCCGTCAACGCCGCCACTTGGAATCTTCCCTCTGCGTCGGTCACGACGGACGCCACATCACGGTCGGACGATTGGATCGCCACTTCGACCTGGCCAAGGCCGCGGCCCTGCGGGTCCACCAGCTGCCCCGAAAGCACTCCACTGGATGACAATTCCACGTCTTGTATGCCAGACGCGGCCGCACCGGGTGAGTCAGCCCAGCTGATTGGCGGAAGGATGGTTCCGCAATACGCGGACCAGACCAGGAACGACCGCACCACATGCTTGAAAGACATCCGCAACACCTTGGATTTCGAAGGAGATGATGGCGACTCGACACCCGTGCGGAGGGAACCTTCTGCCGCGATTTCCGCAAAACAGATTTCCGTCCACGTGCACCTATCGGATGGTGGCTGGTCCGAGATCCAGTCCAAGTCTGCTTGAATTCCGGATTTTGACTTTTGGATCGGTAAACTCTAGCGAACGCTCGGTGCCGTCTCTCCCAGGATCTCATCAGGTGAGGTCCCTGCGGGACGGAGAATCGAATCTCGGCGGGATTCGAAGCGGTTTCCGTAACAGGCTGTCCTGCTAACACGATACAGCAATCGTCAATCCATTGCGAAGCAGCAATCGAAGCAGCAATCGAAGCAGTTCGACGCAATTCCTCCCCGATGGACCCCGTAATGGTGGCCGTCGTGTTCGGCCCTGCATGCAATCATTCTTCACCCGGATGGCCATGTGCGTGCTGTCATGGCCGATGACCCGCTGATCCTCCGACTCTGGAGATCTCGAGGCTTTGGGGCGGCACCTTACGTAGTCCAGAAAGGCCGCGATCCCCAAGAAACAGACGTGGCCCTCTTTCGTTCCTGGCGAAATACCCTTTGACAAGGCGCCGTGGCTGTTAAACTATCTACCGCTGTTGCTTACTTACGGCCGGACCTTGTTCCATAGATTTTGAGAGGAGTGGATCTCATGAAGTTGACCGTGTTGACACTTTCGTTCGTGATGGGGATTGGAATCCTTTCACAATCTTTGCAGGCCCAGTTCCGAAATCTCGGGCAAGGTAATGCGATCACGGGCCTATCCCATGACGGTAGCGTCGGGGCAGGCACAAATTTCACGGAATACTTTGTTTGGACGGCGGGGGGAGGTGTTCAAGGAATCGGCGGGCTTATTCCCGGAAACGGCGTGGGCGGACAGGCGAAGTTGTCGAGCGACGGAACCAAGATCTCCGGCACGTCCATGAACCCTGCCAATAGTCATGCCGAGATGTCGCGCTACGATACGATCAGCGGAGCGTGGACACCCCTGGGAGACATCGGCGGACTTTGCCCGAGCATTGTGGACGAGGCAAGTTCGGGCTGGGGAATTTCAGGCGATGGCAACTCGGTCGTCGGCTTGGGGTGGACCGGCGTCTGCGGACCCGCGCACGCAATCCAATGGACCAACCCTGGACCCGCGAACGATTTGGGCAGCTCGGTCATGGATCGAAGCTCGCGAGCAAACGGCACGAACGCGGATGGCAGTGTCGTTGTGGGATGGCAGGATGCCAGCGACGGGTTTCGTCAAGGAGCGGTTTGGAATTTGGGCGTCCAGACGCTTCTCACCAATGCGATGGGCGAACCGCTGAGCGAGGCCCAGGACGTTAGCGCTACGGGAGAATGGGTTGTCGGTGAAGGAAACTTTTCGACGCTTGACCAGGCTTGGCGCTGGAATGCCGCCACAGGGGTGGAACCGCTTGGTATTCTGAATCCCTCCGGCTTCCTTCCCCGCGGGTCGGCGACAGCGATTTCCGACGATGGCAGTGTGATCGTCGGATACGAACGCGAATTCGGCAGCTTTCCCACAGGTGGCATTGGGTTCATTTGGACAGCGGCAACCGGCATGATGAACCTGAACGACTATCTCGATTCCTTGAGTATCGACCGCCAGGGCTTCAATGCCTCGCTTCCACTGTCAATTTCAGGTGATGGTCGAACGATTGGGGGTGCGGGCATCGCCTCCGGTTCGTTATTCGGTGGTGAGGGATTTGTGGTGACCATTCCCGAACCGGCCACCGCCACGATGTGGAGCGTTCTGGCAATCGGTATCTTCGCGATCCGCGGAAGCGCAACCAAGCCGAAATAGAATCGTCACATCGTTTGCTCCAAGGGGGGCAATGGTCGCCTTTCACTCCCGCGAAAACACTCCTTTTCGCGGGTACGTGCTTAGCCGACTAGTCGCCGGCTGGCTGTAAGCGCTCGGCGAACGCAATCGTGCGGTCGGGGATGTTTACCACTTGGCACGGCACTACGGAGTCTCGTAAGACCGCGATCCCAGGAAAGTGACCTGACCCTTTTTCGGCTCCCAGCGATCTAGCGATGCCAGCGCTTGAAGTGCGAGACGAACTCGCGGTGCGGCTGTTCCATGGTGCTGGCCAGCCGCTCGCTGATCGGACGGGGAGCCCGGCCCTGCTCGAGGTCCCGCAGGTAGTGCCAGAGGGCCGATTGGGCAGAGGGAGGGCCATGGAGCAGAAAATGGACCCAGGCCCACGATTCCTGGTACTCCCGCGCGCCGAACTGCTCGAGTTCCGTCAGCCCTTCCAGCCGCGCCAGCGAGGGGGGACGTCCCCAGAGGACTCCCCGCCGTGTCGCCGCCATGTGAGGGTGGTCGAAGGTCCGCATCATCGCCGGGGCCTCGAAATACTCCGCCAGACCCTCGTCCAACCAGAGAGGAACCAGTGGCAGCGACGCATGCAATACGGCGTGCGTGCATTCGTGCCGCAGATCGGTGGCCAGCTCGGGACTGAGGAACGCAAAGACATTTCCAGGGCTATTGGCTTTAATAAACATGGCCCGGCGGGGTGCGACTTCCGGGAAGTGTCGGTGCATGTAGTCGTAATAGACCTGGCTTTCGGAGAACAAATAGAGGTCGATCGGCTCGGTCGATGCGGCCAGCGAAAGGCGGCTCTGCAGTTCCTGCTGCAGCTGCTGCAGCTCGGTCAACAGTGGATCCAATCGATCGAGCGGAAAATCCGCGTGGACGAAGAACGGGGGCCGCTGGCGCTGGCTGGGCCATTCCGCACGAACGAGCCCCGGAACGATGGCGAGTGTTCCCAGGATTCCCAAGACGGTCCGGAACCTCGCCATCGGGGAAAAGGTGACCAAACGTGCTGCTCCGTCAGGCGGACGATGCCAGGCCTACGCCACGCGGCGCCGCCCCAGCCAGAAAGTCCGCGGTCGAACCTTCGCCACGCGTCGACCTGAGGCGACACGCTCTCCGATCGACACGGCGGACGGATTTGTACAGCAAATCTCCCGTGCCAGCGTCATTCCCGACAGGCGTGCCACCAATTCGAACGCCGGTGTCAGGCGCGGGCGTCGTGCCCGCACCCCGTGTGCGTCGGTGGCCAGGAAGTGGACGAGCCCTTCCTTGAGCATCCATTCCCCCATCTGCGCGGCGCCCGGCCCAAAGGTCCCCGTCAGGCTCCCTGCCGTCACCTGCATCAGACAACCGGCGTCCACCAGGTCGATCACGGCTTCCGGCTGTGCCAAGAGCCCCAGATTTCGTTCCGGATGTGAGAGGATCGACTGCAGACCCAGCCCATCGAGCTGGGACACCAGGGGCCGCAGGTCGAAATACAGCTCGTGCGGGAGCTCCAGCAGCAGATGGCGCTTGCGGTCCGCCAGCGTCATGATCTCGCCACGTGACAGCAGGGGGACCATATCTGGTTCGATGCGGACGTCCGCTCCCGGAACCACGATCAGGTCGATGCACTGCTGTCGCAGCAACTCCCTCAGGTTCTGGGTCGCGCGGCGGATGACCGCAGCCGTGTTCGCTCGATAGCTGCCTAGTTGATGCGGCGTGACCACGATGGCTCGAATCCCGTCCTCCACCGCCATCCGCGCCATCTGAATGGCTTCATCCGGCGACGACGCCCCGTCATCAATGCCGGGAACGAGGTGGCAGTGAATGTCCACAAACTCGGGTGATTCGCTGATCGCTTTCATCATGGATACCTCGTCCTAGAAACGATGGGCCCCGGAATGGACATGGAACCAAGGCGACCAGAGGGAGCCCTGTATCTTGCAGTCCCGGATGGAGGCGCCGTGGATCATGAAACATGCCGAGCAGAATGAGTTTTCTGGCACAGGGTCGATTCCCATGGCTCGATCCCCCGTACCCGTTCGCGCGGGAACGGTAGGAGGCCGAGCGACAGGCGTCAAGACAAGGCGGAAATCGCTGGAATTGACCCACTCCTTCCGGGGGGCTATCGTGCATGCGTCCTGCAAGAACGGGTCGCTGGCGCGGATCGTGGCGGCAGGCAATCGCGGTAAAGGGAGTTTGTGCTGGTGAAATACGCATCGATTGGTCCGATCGCCGTGCACCTCCCGGAAAAGGTGGAAACGAATGCGGATTTGGCTCGGGAGTTTCCCCGTTGGGACTTGGACCTGATCTACACCAAGACGGGCATCGCGCGGCGCCACATTGCCGCACCCGACGAAACCGCCTCGGACCTGGGAGTCGCCGCGGCACGCAAGCTGTTTTTCGACCACGATATCGACCCGGGAAGTATCGACTTCGTGCTCCTGTGCACTCAGACGCCCGATTACCCGTTGCCGACCACTGCCTGCCTGGTACAGCAACGCTTGGGATTGTCCACCCGCTGTGGAGCGCTCGATTTCAACCTGGGCTGTTCGGGCTTCGTGTATGGTTTGGCGCTGGCCGATGGGCTAATTCGAACGGGGTCGGTCGGACGGGTACTTCTCATCACGGCGGAGACGTACAGCAAGTACATTCACGCGGAAGATCGTAGCCTGCGTACGATTTTCGGAGATGCCGCCGCGGCAACCTTGATCGAGCCCCGATCCGAGCCATGCCTGGGCGCATTCCGGTACGGCACCGACGGTTCCGGCGCCGACACATTGCTCGTGCGAGACGGCGGCGCCCGGCCACTGGCAGACGCCTTGCAACCCCGTCACCGGCAGCGCTGGCCCAGTCGACTGTACATGGATGGCCCGGCCCTGATGAATTTCACCATGTCGGCCATCCCAGAGCTCATCGAACAGGTGCTGCGGGACGCCCACCTTTCCGCCGAGCAAATCGATTTTTTCCTGATGCACCAGGCGACCCGCAAGATGCTGGAAAAGCTGCTGGAGCGGTTGAACGTGAGCGAAGCGAGATTGCCCATCGAACTGGCTCGGTGCGGCAACACGGTCTCCTCGACCATTCCGATCCTGATCGAAGAACTGAGGACAGCACGGCGATTGACGGTGGGGAAGAAGAGCGTTCTGGTCGGTTTTGGCGTGGGTCTATCGTGGGCCGGCTGCGTGTGGGAAGCGACATGAACTGTCTCCGGGGTTGCTTTCTGATCGCCTCGCGCCACCTCTCGGATGCGAACTTCGCACGGACCGTGGTCCTGATGCTGGACCATACGGAGAATGGGGCCATTGGATTGGTGCTCAATCGGCCAACCGCCAAGCCAATTCGAGAGGTCTGGCAGGCGGTGCAAAAGGCCTCGTGCTCCAACGACGGGTTTCTCTCGGTGGGAGGACCCGTGGAAGGACCCCTGATGTGCCTCCACGCCAGTCCCCAGCATTCGGACGCGGAAATTGTCGAGGACGTGCACCTTGCCACGCAAAAAGAACATATCGAACAGTTGATCGCAAGCAATCCCGATCCGCTGAAGGTCTTCGCGGGCTATGCGGGATGGGGTGCGGGCCAACTGGAAATTGAAATGGAATGCGGCGGTTGGCTCGTCCTGCCGGCCACGGCCGAACTCGTGTTTTCCGTCCCTGTCGACGAGCTGTGGCACCAGGCTCTGCGGCTCACGGGCCGACAATTCTATCGCGACGCGCTCCGGCTGAAGGACTTTCCCGAGGACGCATCCCAGAACTAGAAATCGTGGCATGGCCAAGCGCGTTTTTGTAATGGGAGACATTCACGGCTGTGCCTGCGCCCTGAAGGCCCTGCTCCTCGCGATCGAGCTCACCCCCGACGACCTGCTGGTGACGCTGGGTGACTACGTGGATCGCGGTCCCGATTCGGCCCAGGTCATCGACCAGCTGATCGATCTCTCCCGGACTCAACCGCTGATCCCGCTGCTGGGCAACCACGAAATCATGCTCCTCTCGGCGCTCGACAACGAATTCGAACGGGGATTCTGGCTACAAAGTGGTGGACAGCAGACCGTTCAATCGTATGGGGGGGAGCTGACCGCAATTCCCGAGCGTCATCTCGAGTTCATTCGGCAATGTCGCCGCTACCACGAGACGGACGACCATTTCTTTGTGCACGCGAACTATGTTCCGGACGTCCCCTTGGAGGAGCAACCCGATTTCGTACTGTTCTGGGAACACTTGACATCGCATCTGCCCGGTCGACATCTTTCTGGCAAGCGCGCGGTCGTGGGGCACACACCGCAGCGGCGGGGCGAGCCGCTCATCCTGGACCAACTCATCTGCATCGACACGTTTTGTTATGGGGGTGGCTGGCTGACCGCACTGGAGATCGCCACAGGTCAATTTTGGCAGGCCAATGAGGCGGGCGAAGCGAGGATACGCCCTGGCCATCAGCCGACCTGACCCGCTGCCGGGGCGTCGGCGAGGTCGTGCCGACGCGAAGCAGCCGTCCTGAATCCAGGCCGCAAGCACGCGGGGTTCTCATGATCTCAAGGGAATCCGCGCCAGCAACGACAGCAGGGCGCGTAAGATTGCCGTTTGAAGCCCCCTGCGAAGCGAGTAACCTCTGCCGCGGTGCAAGCGGCATATTCCATGGCTTCGCTGGTTCCCAGCAACGACCGATCTCGCTCATGTTGCGCTCGTGCTGCGCGATGGCCACGGGCAAGCGCGTGGTTGATGCTGCTGATACTCATCCTCTCGGGCTGCGCATCGTCGCCTTGGGCCCGCATGCGCCGCATGCCGCGGAATCCACTGACCCAGGCACTCAAGCTGGACTCACGGAGCGGACCGAGTCCCACCCCCCAGACCGTGCAACTCCTGCGACAACATGACCTGCTGGCACTCTTGGACGAGGACCCAGAGGTCCTGGTGGCCCGCGTGCAGCAATTCGCCAACCTGAATCCGACGGCCGAGCACGTCTATGCCTTGGCCGAGCTGGCCTACATCGGTGCCAAGAGGAAGGAGGCCCAGGGGCACGTCTCCATGGCCTGCGACCTTTTCGGTACGGCGGTCGCCAATTCCTATTTCTACTTGTTCGACGAGGCCTTCGCATCGGGGCGTAACCCGTACGATCCTCGGTTTCGCCGAGGCTGTGAACTGTACAACGCCTCGTTGGAGAGTGCCTTGCGGCACATGAAGCAGCAGGGGATGCTCAAGCCGGGTTCGACGCACACGGTGCAGACCGCCCGCCAGGTATTCGACTTCAGCGTGGCCTCCCGAGGCACCTGGCATGAAGCGCACTTCTGCGATCTCAAGTTCGTTTCGGACTTTGACGTCACCGAGCTCAAGAACCAATATCGCACCTACGGCCTGGGCGTACCCATGATCGCCAACTATCAGGCCGCCGGACGTTCGACGCCCGCCGATGCGTTTTACGCGCCCGGCATGAGTTTTCCCGTGACCGCCTTCCTGCGGGTGGTCAAGACCACCGAAGAGAACTCACGCCGGAGGCATCAATGCGTCATCGAACTTCACGATACGACGGAGACCACCAGCGTTGCCGTCAACGATCGCCAGATTCCCCTGGAAGTCGATCTGACCACTCCTCTGGCCTATTCGCTGGACCACCCCACCTTCAAGCGGGCCAATGAGCCGACCCAGGGACTGCGGAACGTCCGAGAGTCGACCGCCGTACGCGGTGTCTACCTGCTCGAACCCTACGTGCCCCGCAAAATTCCCGTCGTCATGGTCCATGGTTTCTGGTCGAGTCTGGTGACGTGGATGGAAATGTTCAACGACCTCCGAGGGACAGCCGAGATTCGAGATCGATTCCAGTTCTGGTTCTACCTCTACCCATCGGGAGAGCCATTCTGGTATACCGCCGCCCACCTTCGGGGCCAATTGGCCCGAGCCCGTCAACAGCTCGACCCCAACGGCACCGCACTCGCCCTGGACCAGATGCTGCTGGTGGGGCACAGTGCCGGCGGTCTGATCGCCGAGCTTCAAACAGTGGAGAGTGGGGATGCCTTCTGGCGACTGGTCAGCCCTTATCCGTTGGAACAGCTGAGTACCACACCCGAGCTGAAAGACCGGCTGGAAAAGACCTTTTTCTTCCATCCCGACAAGTCGGTGCGGCGGGTCGTCACCATTGCAACCCCTCATCGCGGCAGCATTTTTTCCAACGAGACGACGCAATGGCTGGGAGACAAGCTCATCCAGCTGCCCGATCAAATGCAGTATTTCCGCACCGCCTTGCAGCGTGAGAATACCGACCGGCTGGGGACCAACAGTCTATTGCAGGTCACGACGAATGTCCGGGCCCTCGCGCCCGATACGCCGTTTCTCACGGAACTTCAACAGGCACCCCACGCCCCCTGGGTCACGTACCACAACATCATTGGCAAGATCGGCAGCCACAACGTCCTGTCAGCAGTTGCCGACGATTCCGACGGCATCGTGACGGTGGCCAGCGCGAAATTCCCGCAAGCCACGTCGGAGCTGGTCGTGGATGCTCCCCATTCGCAGGTGCATCGGCACCCGCGAACGGTCCTGGAAGTCCGCCGCATACTGCACGAGCACTTGCGGGAGCTGCGGATGGACCACTCATTTCCCGGACCACCGCTGCTCGACTTGACCCACTGCCCCATGCCACCCCAAGCCAGTCCACAGAACCCCACAGGCGCAACACACCACCCCTGACGCCGCGCTTCATGCGGCACGTCCGCGCTGGCTGGTCATCGTGCTCGTCGATCGTGTACGATCATGTGACTGGATCCTTTCCGACGAAACACAGGGTACTTCACGTCATGACAACCAATCTCGGCGAAGGAGGCGAGACGCGTGTACTCTTGGGGCCTGGCCCCAGTGACGTACCGCCACGCGTCCTGCAGGCCATGGCACGGCCGACCATCGGCCATCTCGATCCGGCATACCTTCACATGATGGATCACGTTCGAGATCAGCTGCGCCAGGTATTTCGGACCTCCAACGAACTGACCTTGGCGGTTTCGGGAACCGGCAGCGCCGGAATGGAAGCCTGCGTGTGCAATTTGATGGAACCGGGCGACGAGATGATCGTCGGCGTCAACGGCGTCTTTGGCGGTCGCATGCAGGAAGTGTCCGAACGCTACGGGGCTCGTGTCCATCCCATTTGCGCCGAATGGGGCCGGCCAATCGAACCAGAACAGGTACGCCAGGCACTCCAGGAGTTTCCACGAACGAAAGTCGTGGGGGTGATCCATGCCGAGACCTCCACGGGCGCCCACCAGCCACTGGAGGAAATCAGCCGCATGACACACGAGGCAGGGGCCTTGCTCCTGGTCGATGCCGTCACCTCGCTGGGTGGCATGACGCTGGACGTTGACGCATGGCAGATCGATGCCTGCTACAGCGGGACACAGAAATGCCTTTCGTGTCCACCGGGCCTGGCGCCGGTCACCTTTTCACCCGCCGCCGTAGCCACCATGGAAGCGCGGCGGACCAAAGTCGCCAGTTGGTACCTCGATCTGTCGATGCTGCGCCAGTATTGGGGGGAACAGCGCGTCTACCACCACACGGCACCCATCAATATGACCTACGGACTGCACGAGGCATTGGCCATCGTTTTGGAGGAAGGTCTGGCCGCTCGAATCGAACGCCATGAACAGAATCACCGAGCACTACGGGCGGGACTGGCCGCCATGGGTCTGAAATACATCCCGCAGGATTCACTCACAACGTTGAATGCCGTCCATGTCCCCGCGGAAATCGATGACGCGGAAGTCCGTCGACGGCTATTGCACGAAATGGGGATCGAAATCGGTGCCGGGCTCGGACCCTTCAAAGGCAAGGCATGGCGCATAGGATTGATGGGACACTCCAGTTCCCGGCGAAATGTGCTGCTGTTCCTGGCCGCACTGGAATCGATCCTTGGGACCATGGGAAGACGCATCGAGTTCGGATCGGCCGTCGCGGCGGCAACCGAACCATGGGGTGACCGTCGATGACGTGTGACACGTTCCTCCGGCAATTGCGAACCATTTATGACGATCGCCAACTCCTGACCCAAGCCGGATCCTTGGCGGCCTACGAATCCGATGGATTAACCGCCTTTGCTATTCGGCCTCGAGCCGTTGTCATTCCAGAGTCCGCCGATCAAGTCGTACGGACGGTACGCTCCTGTTACGAACATTCCATTCCGTTTGTGGCCCGCGGCAGCGGAACCTCGTTGTCCGGTGGCTCCCTGCCGCATGCCGACGGTATCACAATTGCACTCAATCGATTGAACCGCATTCTCCGGTTGGATCCGATTCAGCGGATTGCCGTGGTGGAACCTGGGGTCGTGAACCTGGATGTCACGCGTGCCGCGCTGCAAGACGGTTTGTACTATGCGCCGGATCCGTCCAGCCAACAGGTCTGTACGATTGGTGGCAATGTGGCCTTCAATTCGGGTGGCGCCCATTGCCTGAAGTACGGGATGACTTCCAACCACGTGCTGGGATTGAAGGTCGTGCTGGGTGATGGGACGGTGACGGAAGTGGGTTCGACCAGTCTGGAGACCATAGGGCCAGACGACACCGGACTGTTCGTTGGAAGCGAGGGATTATTCGGTGTGGCCCTGGAGGTGACCTTGCGGCTGCTTCCGCTTCCGGAGTCCTATTACACGGTCCTGGCAGGCTATGACACCTTGGACCAGGCCGGGGAGGCGGTGAGCCGCATCGTTGCCTCGGGCCTGCTTCCCGGCGCCCTGGAAATCATGGACCGCTTGACCATGGATGCCACGGCGATGGCAGTCCACGCCACGTATCCGCCAGGAGTCGACGCGGTCCTGATTGTCGAGCTGGATGGTGCGGCCGAGCATGTGGAAGCCGAACGATCGATTCTCCAGCAATTGATCGCCGATACGCATCCCGTTGAGGTCGTCGTGGCCCGGGATGCCGAGCAGCGTGCCGCGATCTGGAAGGGGAGGAAGAGTGCCTTTTCCGCGATTGGGCGGCTAAGTCCTGATTTTATCGTTCAAGATGGGGTAGTCCCCCGGACAAAGCTCGGTGTCGCACTTCGACGAATTCAAGAACTGGCGGCGGAAACGGGCCTCCGGGTGGCCAATGTCTTTCATGCGGGGGACGGAAATCTGCACCCGTTGATCCTCTACGACGGAACCAGGTCCGGGGAACTCGAACGCGCGGAGCAACTCGCCAGCCGAATCGTTCAGCTGTGCACCGACCTGGGCGGCTCGATCACGGGCGAACATGGCGTCGGAATGGAAAAACGCCAATTCATGCCACGCATGTTTCAGCCGGATGACCTGGAAGCCATGCGGCGCCTTCGCCGCGTCATGGATCCGCTCGAAATCGCCAATCCGGGAAAGATGTTTCCTTCCGACGATGCACCCGTACTGTCCCTTTATGGACTGCACCCACTGGAACAATCGGGTGTCATTTCCCGCCAGTAGACGCAATTTGATTTCTTGCTTGTCACGATGATCGAAGCTGCGGTTTCTGATGCGTTGGACCAGGCACGGCAGGTGATTGCCGCCGGCCCCGTTACCGTGGTGGGCGCCGGGACGAAAGCCGGCCTGATCCCCGTACCAGGGACCACGGCCGTATCGCTGAGGCCATGGACTGGAATCGTTGAGTACGATCCCACGGAATTCACGGTCACGGTACGAACCGGAACACCGATTCAAGAAATCCAAGAGCGGCTCGCCAAGCATCGGCAATACTTGCCCTTCGATCCACCCTTGGTTCGGGCCGGCGCAACGCTGGGTGGAACCATCGCAACGGGCTTGAACGGATCGAATCGCCTGGCGTATGGAGGGATGCGCGATTTTATCCTGGGGATCCAGTGGATCGACGGAAACGGCTCCTTCGTGCGCGGTGGCGGTCGCGTGGTGAAGAACGCCGCGGGGTTTGACTTTCCGAAATTCTTCGTCGGCAGCGCAGGCCGCTTCGGACTGATGACCGAAATCACCTTGAAGGTCTTTCCACGCCCCCCCGCCTACTGCACCTTCGTATTGGAATCGCCTGCGCCCCACAAGGCAGTGGAAACGATCATCCAGTTGACTGCGCAGCCGCTTCGATTCGATGCGATCGATTTCGAACCGACTGACAAAGTCCTGTTGCGGTACGGCGGGGAACCGAACGCACTCCAGCGACAGACGGATCGCATCAAGGCACTGGTGGGGGGCGGCGGCAAGACGCTATGGGATGACGAAGACGCGGAACGGTGGCAATCGATATCGGAAATGGAGTGGATGAAAGCTGCCGGCACCTTGATCAAAGTGCCAATCCCACTGCAACGATTGCCGGAATGCGAGGCACGCCTTTCGCCACTTTCCCTCACGCGGCGTTACTGTGCCGCCGGCAATGTGGCACTGATCGCCGTTCCCACAGAGCACATTCCGATACTGGACTCCGTCCTGAAGGATCTCGACATGACCGGTCAACGGGTCATGGGCGGAAGTGACCTGATGTGGTTCGGTCGCCGGCCGCAGCGAGAGTTCACGTGCCGTGTGAAACAGGCCCTCGACCCCCTCCAGCGATTCGGCAGCCTGGGCCTATGAAACACGCCATTGATCCGAAACAGGCGGGCACGTATGGCCCCTTGATGGCAGAAGCCATATCGACGTGCGTTCATTGCGGATTCTGCCTGCCCACCTGCCCAACCTATCGCGTCCTCGGCCAGGAAATGGACTCCCCCCGCGGTCGCATCGTGCTGATGAAAGAGGTGCTGGAAGGGTCACTCGATCCTCATCAGGTTTCCCAGCACATCGACCAATGTCTCGGATGCCTGGCGTGTGAAACGGCCTGTCCCTCGATGGTCCAGTACGGCCAGCTGATTCGTCCGTTCCGAACCGAGCTTCATCGCCGTCGCCCCCTTGGATTCCTGGCCCGCTTCAAGCAACTGCTCGTTTCTCGGACACTTCCCTATCCGCGGCGGTTCCGGCTGGCCTTGTGGCTCGGCAGGCTGGTTCGGCCGTGGGGACACCTGGTACCCCGTCCGTTTCGGCCCATGATCCAGCTGGCGCCGTCGCACCTGCCAACTGCGGAACGACTCCAGGAAGTCTACCGGCCGGCCACGCGGCGTGCACGCGTGGCCCTGTTGACCGGATGCGCCCAACAGGTCCTGGCACCCCACATCAATCAGTCGACCATTGCCGTACTGCTTGCCAATGGTGTCGAGGTGGTTGTACCGCGGAGGCAGGGATGTTGCGGCGCCTTGGCATGGCATGTTGGAGACGACAGGACGGCCCGTCGCATGGCACGAGCCAATCTCCGGGCCTTTCCCTCGGATGTGGACGCGATGGTAACGAATGCCGCGGGTTGCGGCTCGGCATTGCACGAGTACTCCACGATGTTTCTTGGCGACTCGCTGGAGCCGGCCGCAACGGAGTTTTCTCTTCGTGTTCGCGACGTGTCCCGGTTTCTCGTGGAATTGGGCTTTGTGCCACCGCCTCCTTTGGCCTGGCCGATCCGGGTGGCCTACCATGACGCCTGCCATCTGGCACACGCGCAACGGATCACCGCGGAACCGCGGGCGCTCTTGCGATCGATTGGAAACCTGGAACTACTTCCGCTTCGCGACAGCGATTTGTGCTGCGGTTCGGCGGGGACGTATAACTTGGATCAACCGGACATTGCGGACGAACTCGGTCGGCAAAAGGCCCGTGCCATCATGGAGTCCGGTTGCGAAACAGTAGCGATGGGAAATATCGGCTGCCTCATTCAAACGGCGCGTCATCTGGCGGAACTGGGCAGCTCCATTTACGTCCAGCACACGATGGACATCCTGGCCGCCGCCTATCGTGGCAACACCGGGGCCATGACCGGCTCTGCCAATCGGTCACGCGGCGGGACGGCATGAAGGGGAACGGCCGCCGGCCGACAGGTCCCAGATGGGAGTCGAGCGGCCGAGCAGTTGGCTCAGCCCTTCGACTTCGCCCACAAGCTGGTCTTTGAGCCAGGTAAGCGTCGCCTCCGACGGGGCCTGGCAACGCGGTTTCACCTTCGGCAACATCCGCTGCAGCACCCTGTGACGCAGCCCCTCGGGCAACCAGGGACGAACCAGCCGCTGGTAGACGTACGCATTCCTCACCGCGGAGAGCATGGCACCTGCCACGGGCTTTCCTTCGCTGGCATTGGCATGCTGTTCCTCGGGTAGCAATGCGTCCTCGGGACAAAGCCCCAGGAAGGCAAATGCCTCCCGCATCGTCCGTATGCGGTCCGCCACATACTCCTCAAACACCATCACGTGAATTGCCCCGTCACCAAAGGACTCGCGCCACGGCGCCAATTGCGTGGCGTAGCGGGAATAATCCACGATTCGAGAGCTCTTCCGAATCCCCTGGTCAAAATCGCCCGTGACGCGGTGCTCGTCCCGCAGGGATGCCAGGTGCCGATGATGACTCAGCGCGCGGTCGATCGGATGACGCACGACATAGATGATGCGCGTGTCCGCTCCCAGCAGGCGCCTGGCCCGCTTGGCAACGTCCGGGACATCCGGCCACATGCTATAGAGCGTCGAGACATCGCCCCGCAAGGAACTCCGCGCGCATCGTCCAAAGACGTTCGCATAGCGGGAAGCGATCTCGCGGTCGGACAGGGTCGCCTGGGCCAGCAAGCTGCTCTCCTTTTCCGCTAAGCCGATTCCGGGATGGCATCGCAAGTCCTGATAGACGCTGGTGGAGCCGCACTTCATGCCGCCAATTGCCAGGAAATGGGGAAGTTGGTCCGACATCTCGCAATTCTCCGCCGGCTGCGTCGTTCGCAAGTCCTTCGCCAACCCTTCGGACGGGCGGAACCCAGAGAGGTCAGGCCGCCCGTTGCACTGCCGCAGCCGCTGGTCGGAACGCTGCTGCGTCGCTGGACAACAGTCGGCTCCACTCCCGCAGCACCCGCACCCGACCGAATTGCTCGTCCCCCGACTGCCGAATCCGCTCTCGCGCCGCCGCGTCCCAGAACGAACGCGTCGTTTGGAACTCACGGATCGCTTCGGCGATCGACGCCCCTTCGCAGGCGTTCGCAACGATGCCCCATCCGTTCAGCCTGACCAGTGAGGCCAATTCGCTTTCTGGTTCAACAATGGCAAGCAGTGGGCAGCCGGCCGCCAGGTACATCATGGTCTTGCTGGGGAAAGCAATTCGGTACATGCCCGGGTTCAGCGATACGACCCCCAGTCCCGCCTCCCGCATCATGGCGAACGCCATATCCACCGGATGATAGGGCAGAAAGAACACACTTTTTCCAATAAGGCCACGCAAGTAGTCCTGCAAGCGGTGCTTTGCGAGTCCCTCGCCCACAAAGACGAACTGCAGATCTGGCTGATTTTCCAGCAGCGCTGCCGCCGATGCCAATGGATCGAGCGCCTGGAAGTTCCCCAAATTGCCGGCAAAGAGTACGCGCAGCGCCGCGGGATTCCGTGCGACGATCTCGGCATAAGCCGGAGGCAGCGCGGAGGTCGTGGTCGGCGCGGTATCGAGCGCAGGATTGGGTATTTCCACGATATTCGACCCACCGTGTTTCGAGCGCTGTCGCAGGTACGCCTTTTGATCTGCGCAGATGGCCACGACGACCTGCGCTCGGTCATAGCTCTGCTGGTCCAGCGTCTTGAGCCAGCGGTAGAACGACCCCTCAGCGATCATTCCCGCGCAGGCTGCGGCCTCTGGATGGACATCCTGGGAATGCAGGATATACGGCAGTCCCGTGCACAACTGGGCCAATCGGAGCGCGAGGCCGGACAGCACGGGATGCGTATTCGCGCCCAGGATCAGGTCGTATCGGCGGTTCGTCCAGGCGTGCAGTACCGCCCTCAGCAGGAAGTAGCAGCAATTGAACAGCCAGATGACTCGCCATCGCTTTCGTTCGGGCAGGAGTCGGACGCGGCGGATCTCGACCCCCTCGTCCCGCGTATGCCAGGGCAAGAGTGACAACTTTATGTCATTGTAGCTGGGCTGCGCGGTGAAGACGGTAACCGCATGTCCCTGCTCGGCCAGGTGTCGCGCCAAGGTCCGCAAGATGTGCGCGTAGGGGGTCGTGTCGGGCCAAAAATGGCGATCGATAGCCAGGATTCGCATGGATAACAGCACACGGGCATCCCGCCCGCGCTCCGGAAGCGGTTGGCTGACAGGGCGGAGAAGCCTAGCAGCCACGCGTCAGGCAAGCAACTTCAAATCGAGAGGCAACCGATCCCCGGCTCCCCCATGGACCGGGTTGCTGACCTGTGCGTGCCGACCTGATCAGCCGCGGGGCGTTTGTCCCACGACAGGAAACGCATGCCAAGTGTTCGGATCGAGCATCCGGGGATCGAGCAAGAGGCTCGCGTCGAGCGCCGCGACGAAGGAACTTTCGCGTTCCCCCTGACTGCTAGCGTAGTGGCACTGTGCGATCGACTCCATCCGCCAGTGGTCGGCAGCCCGCTCGTCGTGTGAGAGCGCCTGCAGCGAACGTGCGACGACCGCCGGTGCAGAGGGAGTCTCCTGCTGGCGAAATGGTCCGGCGGGCCTGGCGTCTTGCGACTGCGATCGGGTGGCGACGCCGTGGATATCACGGCTCGAAACTGCCAACCCGCAATCATTGGCCCAGCCCCCGGTGGGGCTCGTCCCTCTTCCTCCGGCACCCGAGAGGGAAAGGACCGCTCCCGCGTTCTGTCCGGCCGATACGAACTCGTAGACCCTACCCTGTACCACTTGTATGGATACCGACTCCACGGGCAACGGCCGAAGTACCTCCACCAGGGACTGACCCGTACTGGTGCGGACCGAAAAGGAATCGACACTGTTCGGCGACGTGAAGGCCGCCGTCACAATCTGCCAACCCGATCCCTCGGCCGTCCATCGCCAACGAGTTTCCGCCGTGCTCTGTGACGGAGCCTGCGAAGGCGCCGTCGGCGGAGTCGCAGTCTGGATGGTGAGCCCATAGCGGCCGATGCCGCCGTGTGCTCGGACAGACAGCGAGTACGTCTGACCCGCCTCCACCTGCAGTTCCATGACACCGTTCGAACTGCTCCCTTGGCCCATGAGAACCGGGCGCTGGCCTGCGTGTCCCTGCCACTGTAAAGAGACGGTCACACGACCCGACTGGTCTGCATGAAATCGCAGGTCGTCCCGGTCATGCACATCGTGCAGGACTCCCGAATACTCCAGGCCGCCGCGAAGCCGCCCGACGTCCAGTGGCGAACCTGCCGAACCCATTTCATCGGGGGGCAGGAGGCTCTGCAGCGCTGCACGCAAGTCAAGCTTCTTGTAAGAAAGTCGCGTGATCGGATCGTAGACAGACTGCGCGGTCCCCATCAGGATGCCACGCACTCGGTCAGACGTGGGAGTCGGAAATCCGGTCAGCTGCATGGCCTCTCGCAGCAGGACACTGGCCCCGGCCACGACCGGAGCCGCAACACTCGTGCCGTTCATCGCCAGGAAATCGTCCGTGACCCCATCAAACCCGAAAAGATAGTCCGGCACCGTGCTCGTCAACCATTCTCCGGTGGCGGCGATCATCCGGGGATGCCGCTGGGAGAATGCGCTCAACGGTCCCGCACCGGTCAAGCTGCCCACGGGCAAGGCATAGGGACTGGCGGCGGGATACGTGAGTCCGATTCGCGGATCCACGGCAAAGTCGTTGCCTGCCGCGGCCGTGACGAGGATCTCGTCGCGTGATAGCTGTGATAGTTCATCCTCCAGGTTGCCCCAACCAGGGACGTTGCCACTATTCCACGCGGTTCCCATTGAGATATTGACCACGGTAATGGGATAGCGGAAGGAGCCACGATGTTGATGCACCCAGCGGAGTGCCTGCTCTACGAGCCCCAGAGAGGTCCGCCCCTGGTCATCGAAGACACGGAGGGCAACCAGGTCGACTTGAGGTGCAAGGCCTGGGTAGCGTGTATCGTCGCTCCCCACGACACCCGCCACATGGGTTCCATGCATGCCGCCCGGTGCGTCATCGTAGGGGGTCGAATCCTGCTCGGCAAAGTCCCAGCCCCCGACCACGCGGAAGCCTCGCCCCATTCCGCCCCCTAGGGCGACGTGATCATAGGCGATCCCCGTGTCAATGACAGCGACCGTCTGTCCCGAACCCTTCAAACCCAGAATCTCACGTGCGTAGACCGCGTCCGGCTGGTTACCTGCCGACGCCCCGTCCGGGGCACTTCCTTCGTCCAGGGTGACCACGTCCTGGGGGCCCCGGACGTCAACCACGAGCGAAGCCGGGACCTGAGCGCAGCAGATTCGGGATTCGAGCAATTCGAATCCCAGGCCACTGGTGGGATTGGGCCCTCGCTGGAAAAGTCGATCCAACATGCGGTTTCTCGCGCGAACGCGCCTCGGGAAAAGCTCAGGCAAGACTAGGTCACGAAGGCAGCGTGTGCCTGAAGGGGGCAAGCGGCCGGCCAATTGGCCATGAATCAATGGGCGAAAGCGGCCTATGGTGATTCTTCCGTTCGTGCTGGAAAACCGGCCCGTATCGGTCCTGCGGCAGCACGCCCCGCAGGCAAATACCGCGCTCCCAGACGTCCGAACTTAGGTAGCAGACCGCTCATCCACGATCCCCCTCACGCGCCATGGAAGGCGGGTGTCAGGCTCGAATGCGACGTGGTAAGGGCCTTTCCAGACCACGTTTTGTCCCTGGTGCAAAGGAGTGCAACGGTGCAGCCGGCGACTTCGCTTCAATCGCTCTACCTTCGGTACTTTGCCAAGCCGAGCCATCATCGCAAACTATTCCGCCACCTGGTCCAAGCCAAGGTACGGCGCATTGTGCAGCTTGGCCTGACCGACGGCAGCTTGAGCCAACGACTGATCTCGCTGGCACTCCATGTCCAGTCGACCGAGCGCATTCGATTTGCGGGAGTGGACCTCTTTGAAGGCCGTCGCAACGCGAACACGGTCTTGAGCTTGAAGGAAGCACATCGGAGGCTCCAGTCCGACAAGGCCGAAGTACGTTTGGTGCCCGGTGAGCCGGTGACTGCCTTGACGCGTCTGGCGAATGAACTTCGCGGCACCGACCTGGTCGTCATCAGCGCTGATACCGCGGAACCGAACCTGGCATCCTGTTGGCACTTGCTGTCGCGCATCCTGCATAAGGACTCGCAGATTTGGCGCGAAGAAGCGGGGACCAAGGGAGCCGGTTTTCAGGTGCTGGGCCCGGCGGATATTCGCGACCGGACTCCCGCTCGAAAGGGCAGGGCGGCGTAGTCGGTCTCCCTTGGGAGGCCTCCCCGTCGCTACTCGATGTTACCCGCTCCGTACCCTCTCCCCCACGAAGCCTCGTTGTACCACAAATCTGAAATGCTACCGGTTTTCAACCGGTAGTCCTTTACCATCCGCCTGATCGCGTCCTGAGCAAGATAGGATGCCCCGGAATTCTTCCGGGGGTGCTTCACCTCTTGGGCGCCCCTATCCGGGGGGACGACAACGCGCAAGGGATGAGGTCAGGAACCCCCGGATAGAATCCGGGGGCATGTGCGTCCGAGTGTGCAACGTTCCCCAGGTTCAGGTTGGCGATAACAATTCCCCCGGATGAAATCCGGGGGTATTTCGATCCACGGCGTGTGCTTTTCGCACTCCATTACGAATCATGTGAGCACGTGGCTTGGAGTTTCGCACATTTCGATGGCAAGCATCCATCGGCTGCTTGAGCGGTGTGGTACAACGAGCCCACGAAGCGTGGGCGAGAGGGAGCACGCTGCGCAACCTCAAAGCCGTCGCTAAGGCTCCTCCGCTGCCAGGAATCGGCGGGTGGCCTCTTCGCGTGGTGATTCGAACACTTGCTGCGGAGTCCCCGATTCGGCAATTCTGCCCGCGTCCATCACGTGTACGGTGTGGGCGATCGTCCTGGCAAAGTTCATGCCGTGCGTCACCACCACCATGGTCTGGCCCGATCGTGCCAGGTCGGTCATGACGCGGACTACCTCTGCCGTCATTTGAGGATCCAGCGCGCTGGTCGGCTCGTCAAAGAGGATCGCCTCCGGGCAGAGTGCCAGCGCACGGGCAATGGCGACTCGCTGCTGCTGGCCACCCGAAAGGTGGCCGGGATAGACATCGGTCTTGTCGGCCAGGTCGACGCGCTCGAGCAGCTCCCGGGCCTGCTGCCGAGCCTCGTCACGAGCCTTTCCCAAGACGTAAACCGGTGCTTCCATGACGTTCTCGATCACGGTGCGATGGGGAAACAGATGAAACTGTTGAAACACCATGCCGACGCGTCGGCGAATCTGTCGCAGGGCCGCGTCACGCCCCGGTCCGGCCGCCCCCTCCAAGACGATGTCCGCGACCTGAATGCGACCCTGGTCAAAGGAGTCCAAGCCATTGATCGTCCTCAAGAACGTACTCTTGCCACACCCCGAGGCCCCCAGGATCACGGCGACCTCTCCCCGGCCCACCTGCAGAGATACACCTCGCAGTACTTCCGTCGGTCCAAAGCGCTTGTGAAGGTCGGTCACTGTGATCATGCGGTTCGCTCGGACGTGAGCCGGTGTTCCCAGTATCGGGTCAAGAGCGACAGGGGAAAGCTCATCGATAGGTAGAGCAGCGCGGTCACGAGTCCCAGTTCCACGATCGCTCCCGTGCTCCGGGCATGGATATAGTATTCCTTGCTCAATTCGACAATGGTGATCACCGAGCAAACGGCCGTGTCCTTGAAGAGCGCAATGAAGTCGTTCGTGACGGGCGGAATGACGATGCGTGTCGCCTGCGGAATCACGATTCGCCGCAGCGCGAGGGGCGGAGACATGCCCAGCGCCAGCGCCGCTTCCATCTGGCCGCGTGGAATAGCCTGCAGCCCGGCCCGGTAGATTTCGGCCTCGTAAGCCGAGTAGTTCACCGCCAGACCCAGGATGGCGGCCCAAAATGCCTCGATCCGCAGACCTAACTCCGGCAGCAGAAAGAACACGACATACAGCTGCAGTACCAAGGGGGTCCCCCGCACGACCTCGATATAGACCGACAGGATGCCGGAAAGCCACCGGGGACCGTAGAGCCGTCCCAACGCCAGTGCCAGCCCCATCAGGATGGCCAAGGGCATGGCAACCACCGACAACTTGACGGTCATCAGCGCGGCGCGAAGCAGCAGCGGAGATCGTTCGCGAACAACGGACCAGCCTCGGTCGGCCAGATATGTCTGGGTCGGCTCGGGCCCCCTGCGGTCCGGCACTTCGCCCAAGCCCCGCCCCAGGAAGCCACCCGAGGCGCCACATTCCAGCGCGCGTCGTTCCTGGGCCTGATTCCACATTCCATACGGCTGCAGGATGCGTCGAAGCGTGCCGTCGCGCAGCCCCTGGACGATCACGTCATTCACGGCCGCCAGAAGTTCCTTGTCGCCGCGGCGTGTCAGGATGACATAGTAGCCCATCCCCACCGGCGGACCCACGCGGTGAAGGGAGGGAAATCCCTTCTCGTAATACTGGACAATCGGCAAATCCTGCAGGTTGGCGTCGATCCCGTCGGCCGCGAGCTCGACGGCCCGCATGGCATCCGTGACACCGTCGAAGCTGACGATCTCGACGTCTGCCGCGAAATGCGTTTCGAGGTATTGCTGCGCGGCAGAGCCACCCAGTACGGCCACTCGCCTTCGCCTCTGCCCCGGCTTCCGGCGCAGGTCTTCCCATGAGCGCAGCGAAGGATCATCTCGGCGGGCCAGCAGCTGCAGTTCGTAGGCGGCATAAGGAATCGATGTACCGAAACGGTCCGCGCGAGGGGCCGTCCATTCATAGCCGCTGAGTACCAGGTCCATATCGCCGCGATCGAGCAAATCGGGCAGTTTGTCCCATTGGCCCTGAGCAAACCGGGCCGTCACGCCCAGTTCCCGGGCGATCCAGTCCATGATCTCGACATCGCAGCCCGACACTTGAGTGGGATTGCCGGACTGCGGGTACACGAAGGGAGCCCCTCCCTCGGCGTCACCACCCCAGATCACATAGCCCCTCGCACGAATCGGGGCCAGCGAGTCGGCCGCCGCGACAACCCAGAGGCCACTGCTGATGACCGCAAACCACCCGAGCACGATGGATCGCTTCCGCATGCAAGTCTCCCGAAAAGGGGTCAGGCGTCATGGTTTGGCAGAGCCAACCCTTCTGCCCCGTTCCGTGTAGGGGTCAACGACTCGTGGACCAGCGGAACGGACCATGGGCTTCCGGAGCGGCTCGCCTGAGTAACCGGTGGGGACTGCCGAAGTCATGGCAGACATTCCAAATGGTCTTTCGGACCGATACGTCGTGACCGATTTTGGTGACCCATACGACGTGTGCCGCATGATACTCGCATTCGCCATGGAATACACCAAGCCGATTGCCCTCCTGGGCGAACCCGACGAATCTCCTGGCAAGTTCTCGACCAGCGCCCATGCGCTGCTCGAGAGGTTCCTTTTCGTAGCGGAGCGCCTCCAGGAGAAATCATTCCTGCTTTTCAATCCATTTTCAGCTGGGATTCCCAACGGCAGCAGTCGAGAGGGGTTCCCGTTTCCCATGCTTGTCGCGACTCGGTCGCAGGTTGGGCCGTCTTCGTCGTGTCGAAACTCCGTTCAAAGTCCTTCCCGGCTGGGCATTGCCGTTTTTGGTACGGTCACCTCTGTCCGGACGATATTTTCTTCAAACGGGCGTGCCGCCTGCTGTCGTTTCTCGCATGATCGTGTTGAATAATGTCCAGGCTCAGTATCTGGCGTACCCATGCAAGAGGGCCGAGAATAAGCTCGGCGGGATCCCTCTGGTTTACGAACGGATGCCATCGAAAGGGTGTCACGAGGGTAAACACACATGTCGCAAGGAACGGCCCCGGCTTGGAATCCTGAAGCCAACGAGATCTTTCTTCAGGCCCTGGAAATCACCTCGCTCCCAGCTCGGGCCCAGTTTTTGGACCGAGCCTGCGACGGTCGCCCCGATGTCCGCCGTGCGGTCGAGGCCTTGCTGGAGTCGTCCGCCCAAGCCGGCAGCTTTCTCCAACATCCAGTGATCGCCACGGACCTATTCGGCGCGGGCCCGTCTAGCTCAGACGCCAGCGGATTGGGGGGCGTTCCCAATGGCGCGAACCTGCCCCCCCTTACCACGGAAGCAATCGCCAGTGAGGCACCCGGTTCGGCAATTGGTCCATACAAGCTGCTGGAACGCATTGGTGAGGGAGGAATGGGATTGGTCTTCATGGCCGATCAGGAACGACCCATCAAACGTCGTGTCGCCTTGAAGATCATCAAGCCGGGCATGGATAGTCGTCAAGTGCTCGCCCGCTTTGAGGCCGAACGCCAGGCGTTGGCCATGATGGACCACCAGAACATTGCCCGCGTGCTCGATGGCGGCGCCACGGAAGCGGGACGCCCCTACTTCGTGATGGAACTCGTCCACGGGGTACCGATTACCCAATACTGCGATCTCAACCGGTTGACCTTGCGTGAGCGATTGGAGTTGTTCCTGCCGGTTTGTCAGGCGATTCAGCATGCGCATCAGAAAGGAATCATTCACCGCGACATCAAACCCTCCAACATCCTGGTTACCTTGTACGACGGGCAACCCGTACCCAAAGTCATCGACTTTGGTATCGCCAAGGCAACCGACCAGCGATTGACCGAAAAGACCATGTTCACGCAATTTGGCATGCTGGTAGGAACGTTCGAGTACATGCCGCCGGAGCAGGCGGAAATGAGCGCGCTGGGTGTGGATACGCGGAGCGACGTCTATTCGCTGGGTGTCGTCCTGTATGAGCTGTTGACGGGGACGACGCCTCTGGAGCGAGAACGATTGCGCGATGCCGCGTACGACGAGATCGTGCGGCGCATTAGAGAGGAGGAACCTCCGCCGCCGAGTACGCGTTTGAGTACCACCAAGGCGATCGCTTCCATCGCCTCGCAACGGAAGTCGCCACCCTCGGCCCTGGCACGGTTGGTGCGCGGTGAGCTGGACTGGATCGTCATGAAGTGCCTCGAGAAGGATCGGACACAGCGATACCCGACGGTCAGCAGCCTGGCAACGGACCTGCTGCGATACTTGAACGATGAGCCCGTGGAGGCATGTCCGCCGAGTCCCCTTTACCGCATGAAAAAGTTTGTGCGCAAGCATCGCGGACCGGTATTGGCAGTCAGCCTGGTCGTATTAGCACTGATCGCTGGTGTGCTTGGCACGACGTGGGGCTTGATTACGTCAGTTCACGCTCGCACCGCAGAGTCGCAGCAGCGGCAACGGGCCGAGGCGAACGAGGCCACGGCTCGGGCAGCGGCCGAATCGGCGCGTTTGGCCAAGATCGCAGCCGAGGAACAACAGTCTCGTGCCGAGACGGGCGAGCGCCTTGCCGGTGAACGTCTTCAGCAGGTCGAAGTCGAAAAACAGATTGCCACCGCGGTGAAAGACTTCATGCTGAACAAACTGCTGGTCCAGACCGATACCGAAGCGCAAGCGGACGCATTACTGGCCGTGGGGCGTTCGTCGCAGGACGCCGAACTCGATCCCCCCATCAGCGTGCTGCTCGACCGCGCGAGTGCCGAACTGGCCCCCGGCAGAATCGAATTGAACTTTGCGAACCAGCCGCTGGTGCAAGCCGAGCTCCTGCAGACGATCGGATTCACCTACCTCAAAATCGGAAGATCATCGGACGCAATCGCGCACCTGAAACGAGCCCGGGACCTGTTTATTGCCGCGCTAGGTGCCGACGACCCCAGGACCCTTGCCACCCTGGGTCAGCTGGGCTCGGCCTACCAGGTCGCCGGAAAGCTGCCAGCGGCCATCCGAATTCTGGAACAGGTCCGCGACGCACAAATCAGGCGGTTGGGCCTCGATCACCGTGATACGCTGATCACCCTCAACTCTCTGGGCGGTGCGTATTCCGCAGCGAGTCAACTGCCCAAGGCCATGGACGCGTTCAAACGGGTCCGCGACGGACAGGTGAGTCAATTGGGGGCCGGTCATCCCGACACGCTGACCACCCTGAACAACCTGGCGATTGCATACGAGGCCGCAGGCGATTCCGCGGCATCGATTGCACTCCACGAACAAGTCCGCGACGCGCAGCAGCGCCAGCTGGGACCCGACCACCCGGCCACCCTGTTGACGCTGAACAACCTGGCGAAAGCGTACCAGGACGCGGGTAACTTTTCCCTCGCGATTGAACTCTTCGAGCAAGCGAGAGACGCCCAAACCAGGAAGTTGGGGCCTGATCACCCAAATACCCTGGTCACGCTCTCGAACCTGGGCAGTGCCTACATTGCTGCCGGACGTGCACCCGAGGCGATTGAACTCTTGGAACAGGTACGCGACACGTGTATACAGAAACGGGGCGCCGATCACCCGGGTACGCTCAGCACGCTCGTCAACCTGGGCAGTGCCTACTTTGCTTCCGGACGTGCACCCGAGGCGATTGAACTCTTGGAACAGGTACGCAACGTGTACGAACGGAAGCTGGGACCCGACCACATGGAAACTCTCACCGCTCTCAACAATCTGGCAACGGCGTATCTCGCGGTGGGGAAGATGGACCTGGCCATCGAACTACTCGAACGCGTCCGCGATACTCGAACACGCACATTGGGTCCTGATCATGCTCATACACTGACCGCTCTCCACAATCTGGCCCGCGCCTACCAGGAAACGGGCGCGTTGCCAAAGGCGATTGAACTACTCGAGCGAGTCCGCGACGCTCGATTGCAAGATCTGGGGGCCGATCATCCCGACACACTGACGACTATCAACAACCTGGCCCTTGCCTACCAGGACACGGGTCGACTGCCGGATGCAATTGCACTTTTCGAACAGGCAGCCACGAGCGTCGAACGGCGACATTATCGGCACGAGCACCGCGATTGGATCATCGGCAGCACCGTCAGCGCGTATGAAGCTGCAAAGCAGTTTGATCATGCCGAGGCCTGGCTCCGCAAGTGGTTGGACGTGGTCAGGAAGGAGTCCGGCGCGGAATCGCCCGTGTATGCCAACGGTCTGGCATACCTGGGACGGAATCTGCTGCAACAGCGCAAGTTTGCGCAAGCGGAATCAACCCTGCGGGAATGCCTCGCGATCCGCGAGACGCAGGAACCCGATGCGTGGACGACATTCCATGCGCAATCACTGCTGGGAGGTGCGCTCCTGGCAGAACAGAAATACGATGCCGCCGAATCGCTGCTGCTGGCCGGTTACAACGGCATGAAGCAGCGAAAAACAGACATTCCTGCGGAAGCCAGATTTCGACTCGCGGAGGCCGTCAACCAGCTCATTCAGCTTTACGCCGAGACAGGCCAGCGAGAAAAAGCAGAGCAGTGGGAGCAAGCACGGGATCCACCGGGATCGGCCAGCGATCCCCCAGGAAATCCCGAGGATTGAAATGATCACGCCATCCCCTCGTTTCAGGACCCTGTCAACGTGCGGCAGACAATCCACGGTTCCCTCTCGCCGAATTGCAAACTGATGCCACGAATTGGGCGTTGCGAAGGCATATGAACGAACTCACTCGCATTCTCGATGACTTGGCCCAGGGCGTACGGCACGGCAGTGACAAGCTGCTGCCACTGGTGTACGACGAGCTGCGTCGCATGGCGGCGCAAAAGCTGGCGCACGAACGGCCGGGGCAGACGCTGGATGCCACCGCACTCGTGCACGAGGCCTACCTTCGGCTGATCGGACCTCAACAGAATGCGCAATGGGAGGGACGGGCCCATTTCTTCGGCGCTGCCGCGGAGGCGATGCGGCGGATCCTCGTCGACCGGGCGAGACAGCGAAAGTCGAAGAAACATGGCGGAGCCAATCAGCGCGTCGGACTGGATGCGTTGGACGTCGAAGGGCATTCACGCCCCGTAGACCTCCTGGCACTCCACGAGGCACTCGAGCGTCTGGAGCAGCACGATCCCCAGGCCGCCATGCTCGTCAAAATGCGGTATTTTGCCGGTCTCTCGCACCAGGAAGCAGCACAGATCATGGGTATCGGGAGGCGAACCGCAGACCGTCTGTGGCTTCTCGCTCGCACGTGGCTGTTCCAGCAGCTGGGAGACGAGTAAACCAGGCTTGAGCGGTGACGCATCGGTCGAACGCAACGAAACGCCGTTGACCGCTCGCGACGCGCCGCGCAAGATGCTCCATATGACTACCACTCCTTCGCTTCGTGCGGCGTGCATGGCGGAACTTGTCGGGACGGCGCTACTCATCCTGCTGGGTGACGGCGTGGTGGCCTCCGTGGCCCTTTTGAACAAGCAGGCGAACTGGATCGTCATCACCACCGGCTGGGCGTTGGCCGTGGCGCTAGGGGTCCTCGTGAGCGGTCGCATCAGCGGCGGGCACCTCAACCCGGCCGTCACGGTCGCCTTTGCCTGTCGAGGCGGCTTCCCCTGGTCTCGCGTACCGTCTTACATCCTCGCGCAGGTCATCGGCGCCTTCCTCGGCGCGGTGATCCTGTACCTCGACTACGGTGCGGCCTTCCGCGAGTTTGAAACGGTCCACGACCTCACCCGAGGCAAGATGGCCGAAGGCGACCTGATCGGTCCCTTCGCCGGTGGAGCCGGCGTCTTCGCCACGTTCCCCGCCTTCGGTGAGTCATGGCGCAACGTCTTCAGCGAGTTCCTCGGTACCGCGATCTTGATGGGCGGCGTCTGCGCGGTCGCCGACCGGCGCAACTGGCCCTCCACGGGCGGGCTGGAACCGTTCCTGATCGGCGCGATTGTCTGGGCGATCGGGCTGTCGCTCGGTGGGCTGACCGGCTACGCCATCAACCCCGCCCGCGATTTCGGTCCCCGCGTCGCCGCCTCCGTGCTGGGATGGGGGGACAGTGTGTTCCGCTCTCACAACTTCTACTTCTGGGTACCCATCATCGGACCAATCCTCGGCGGCATCGCCGGAACCGTGCTTTACGACCGCGTCATCGCACCCCACCTGCCGCGTGAGGAATCGGCGGCAACCTGAGTACACTACCCTCTACGATCGCGTTATGCATGGGACTGGCCAACAGGAGTCTCACGTGCCACCTGCCATCGAATCACTCTGCCGCTGTCCCTGGGCAGCTAAGGGCAATGAACGCATGCAACGGTATCACGATCTGGAATGGGGAGTCCCCATTCACGATGATGCGCGGCAATTCGAGTTTCTGGTCCTCGAGACCGCGCAGGCGGGCCTGAGCTGGTCCGTGGTGCTCAATAAGCGGGACGCCTACCGAACCGCCTTTGCCGGCTTTCAGGCAGACAAGGTCGCACGCTTCACCGCCGCCCGTGTCGAAAAACTCCTTCTCAACCCTGGCATCATCCGCAATCGCGCCAAGATCGCGGCGGCCATCAGCAATGCGCGGGCCTTTCTCGACATTCAGGAAGAGTTTGGCTCGTTCGACACCTTCATCTGGGAATTTGTGAAGGGACGACCTCGACAGAACTCATGGCGAACGGACAAGCAGGTACCCGCACGATCCAGGGAATCGGACGCGCTGAGCCGGGCGCTGAAGGAACGCGGCTTCAAGTTCGTGGGCAGCACCGTCTGCTACGCGCACATGCAGGCCGTGGGGATGATCAATGACCATCTCGTCAGCTGCTTTCGACATGTCGAATGTCGACGGGCCCGTTCCGCGACGTGACCCCACCACGCGCTGGCCCAGGGCGATCAGGCCATCATCTTCCGCAAGACCATGGGCAGGATTCCGCCGTGGTGGTAGTATTCCAGCTCGACCGACGAGTCAATGCGAACCAGCGCATCGAATTGGAACGTACTGCCGTCTTCTCGTCGCGCGGAAATTCGGGCGGTTCCGCGCGGTGACCAGCTCCCGGACGGTTCCACGTCGAAGGTCTCGGAACCCGTGATTCCCAACGATTGCCAGGTCGACCCGGATCGGAATTCCAGTGGCAGGACCCCCATTCCGACCAGGTTGCTTCGGTGGATTCGCTCGTAGCTGACCGCCAGTACGGCCCGCACACCGAGCAGGAGGGTACCCTTGGCCGCCCAATCTCGACTGCTCCCCGAGCCATACTCGGTCCCGGCCATGACCAAGAGCGGAACCTTTTCCTGTTGGTAGCGCCGCGAGGCCTCATAGATGCTCATCAGCTGGCGACTCGGCTGGTGGAGTGTAACTCCCCCTTCGGTGCCAGGTGCCATTTGGTTACGAATGCGAATGTTGGCAAACGTTCCGCGGACCATGACCCGGTCATTTCCGCGTCGGGCACCATAGCTATTGAAATCGGCCGGTGCGACACCCAATTGCATCAGATACTCGCCGGCAGGACTGCTCTTGGAAATATTCCCGGCGGGGGAGATGTGGTCCGTGGTCACCGAATCCCCCAGCAGGCACAGCGTGCGTGCCGAACGGATGGCAGGCAGTGGAGCCGGCTGCAGGGAGATATCCTGCAAGAACGGGGGCTCTTGAATGTAGGTACTCGCTTCGTCCCAGGTATACAGTTCGCCGGCGGCGACCTGGATACGGTTCCATTGCTCGTTCGCATCGAAGGCACGCCCGTACTGCGAGGCAAACATGTGGGGATCCAGACAGGAAGTCAGCACGTTTTCAATCTCTTCGCGGGTGGGCCAGATATCCCGCAGGTAGACGGGCTGACCCGACGGATCCATCCCTAGAGGATCGCGTGTCAGGTCCACATCGGTCCGTCCGGCAATGGCAAAGGCCACCACGAGCGGCGGGCTCGCCAGATAATTGGCCTGCACCAGGGGGTTCACGCGCCCCTCAAAGTTGCGATTGCCGCTCAAGACGGCCGACGCGATCAGCTTGTTTTCTACCACCGCCCGCGACACGGAATCGGGCAGCGGGCCGCTGTTGCCAATGCACGTCGTACAGCCATAGCCGACCGTATAAAAGCCCAAGGCATCCAGGTCGGCAGACAGTCCCGACTTGTTGAGGTACTCCGTCACGACGCGCGACCCGGGCGCCAGGCTGGTCTTGACGTAATGCGGCACGCGCAGGCCCCGTCGCGCGGCATTCCGCGCCAGCAGCCCTGCGGCGATCATGACCGACGGGTTACTGGTATTCGTGCAGCTGGTGATGGCGGCAATGACCACCGCACCATGGCCGATTTTCGTGGGCTGGCCGTTGGCCACGGTGGCGGTCCGCCGCAGGTCCTCCTCGGTCAGTGCGAAGCCACGATCGGCCACGGGAGCGCGCAAGGACTTCTCGAAGTTGGATTTCACGCTCCCCAGCGGCACCCGATCCTGCGGACGCTTCGGGCCCGCCAGCGACGGCTCCACTGTCTCCAGGTCCAATCGCAGCGTGCTGCTGAACTCCGGCACGGCCGCCTGTTCGCTGCGAAAGGCACCCAGCTCCTTGAAATACCATTCGACCAGACGCACTTCCTCGTCCGTTCGTCCCGTGCGACGCATATAGTTCAGGGACTCGTCGTCGACGGGAAAATAGCCCATCGTGGCCCCATATTCCGGAGCCATGTTGGCGATCGTGGCCCGGTCCGCCACGGGCATTTTGCGGATGCCGCCGCCGAAAAATTCGACGAACTTTCCGACGACACCGGCTCGGCGGAGTATCTGCGTCACCGTCAGGACCAGATCGGTCGCCGTGGCGCCAGCGGGCAGCGACCCGCACAATTCGAAGCCCACGACCTCGGGGAGCAGCAGATAGAGAGGCTGCCCCAACATGACCGCCTCGGCCTCGATGCCTCCGACCCCCCATCCCACCACGCCAAGGCCATTGATCATGGTGGTGTGGCTGTCGGTCCCCACCAGCGTGTCGGGGACGGCGACCCGACTCTCTCCCTCGCCCCGCAGGAATGTCCCCTTTGCCAGGAACTCCAGATTGACCTGGTGCACGATGCCCATATTCGGCGGGACGGCCCGAAAGTTGGCGAAGGCCTTCTGCCCCCATCGTAGGAACTCATATCGCTCTCGATTCCGCTGGAACTCCAGATCGACGTTCTGCTGCAGTGCATCCGCCGATCCAAATCGATCGACCTGCACCGAATGATCAATCACGAGGTCAACGGGGATCAGGGGATTGATCTGCTTCGGATCACCTCCCAGTCGTTTCATGGCGCTGCGCATCGCCGCCAGGTCGACCACGGCCGGAACCCCCGTAAAATCCTGCAGTACGACGCGGGTGGGGTGAAAGGGAATTTCCCTTTCGGCGGGGGCCTTGCCGCTCCACGCCGCCACCGCTCGAACGTCCTGCTCCTGCACGACGGTCCCGTCGCAATTTCGAAGTACGGATTCCAGCAAGATCCGGATGGAATAGGGCAATCGGTCGACCTGCGTCAGTCCCAGCGCTTCCAGACGTCGGATCCGATAGAGGAGCGCCGATCCATGACCCGTCTCGAACCGGTCCAGCGCGTCAAAAGGGTTGCGTTGTGGTGATCTCGCGCCCCCCGTCGATATCGCTTTCGCGTTCATAGGGTCCCCAAGGAGGATGGTGACGGAGCCCCATGGCTCCCTTCGTCCGAAGAGAGTGATTGTAGTGAATTCACGGCCTCGTGTCGTGAGGACCCATTTGACAATCGTGACGGGAAACCTACGGTTCCAGTGCACTTTGTGGCGGACACGCACCATGAATCCGGCGGAGACTTCATGGGCACGATCCGACCGCTGGGTTGGGTACCGAGCGATCATTCCTGGGGAACGACGATCATGACACAGCGCGATTCGAGCCACCTCCTGGAGCGACTTGCCAAACTGCGCGAGTCCATTCAGCGGAAGGGGGGGAGCGATCCGTCCGCCGCGGGCAAGGGTACCGGTCATGAGGTCACGGGAGAGTCCCGACCGACGCCGCCGATCACACGCAACGACCCGACGCGTCCCGACGAGGACAAGCCGGACGATCGTCGGGGCAGGCCAGGGCAACCCGAGCCGGAGCGGGAACGGGAGGGTTCGAATCCCAATCGACCGCAAGGCCCGGATCCCAAGGGGGACGTAGCCATTGAGGGGATCATGGGCCGCCTTCAAGAACTCGCGCCTGGGATTCTGCGTCCGGAGGACGCGCCTGCGGCGGCCTCCGCAGGCCCGTCGGCGCGACCGGCGCGCAACGCCATGGGCGCGGCCAACTCATCCGCGCAGAATCCCGCCTCCACACCTCCCCTCGACGCGCCCCCCGACCTGGCCTTTGCTCCCCCAGAGCCTGCCTCGTTTCGTGAAGCGGGCGTCAATGACAGTCTCGTGGAAGAGCTGATTCTGAAGTACCTGCTCACCATTGGCGAAAACACCGGGCATGGCATCGCCGAACAGTTGAAGCTGCCATTTCCCCTGATCACCGACCTGATCGGACGGATGAAATACGATCAGGTGCTGCAGTACCGCGGCACGACGGCACTCAATGACTATGTCTGCTCGCTGACCGAACTGGGGCGTGAGCGTGCCCGGCGCCATGCCATGCGTTGCACCTACTTCGGTTCGACGCCCGTCACCCTCATCCAGTACTGCGATGCCATCGCCAAGCAATCGCTCCGTTATCAGAACCCCTCGGAAGAGGACCTCCGCCGGGCATTCGCCGACCTGTTGATCAATCCTGCCATGATTGCCCGGCTGGGAGCCGCCATGAATTCAGGGCGAGGCATGTTCCTCTATGGATTCCCCGGAAATGGCAAGACCAGCATCGCCGAACGCATTACGCGAGCCTTTGGCGAGTTCATCTGGATCCCCCGGTCCATCGGGGTGGATGGCGAAATCATCCGCATCTTCGATCCCACACAACACGAGGAGGCACCCTTGGAAGGGCGTGGTGAGATCGTTCGCGACCACAAGATTGATCAGCGATGGGTCCGGATTCGGCGTCCCACCATCATCGTGGGGGGTGAATTGACCATGTCCAATCTGGAACTGTCCGTAAACCACGCCACCGGAATCAACGAGGCGCCGGTACAGCTCAAGAGTAATTGCGGCACCCTGGTGATCGACGACTTCGGCCGCCAGCGGTGCAGCGTGAGCGAATTGCTGAATCGATGGATTGTTCCCTTGGAAAAGCGGGTCGACTATCTGAACCTTCCCAGCGGCAAGAAGGTGGAGGTTCCCTTCGATCAGCTGGTGGTGTTCTCCACCAATCTCGAACCGAAGGACCTGGTGGACGATGCCTTTCTTCGCCGGATACCCTACAAGATCAACGTGGACAACCCAAGCGAAGCCGAGTTCCGCATGCTCTTTGAGATTGTCTGCGGCCGCATGGGCCTGCCCGCGAACCCCGAAGCGCTCGACTACCTGGTGGAGACGCATTACCGTCCGACCGACCGCGCGTTCCGCTGCTGTCACCCGCGCGACCTGCTTCTGCAGGTACAGAACTATTGCCGCTACCTGCGCCGACCCGCGGAGCTCTGTCCCGAGACACTCGACTTCGCAGCGCAGAATTACTTCTCGATGATGTAGGGAACCGAGCGAATCGGCCCCGGCGTCATTCCGAGCGGGGTGGCGCGCCCCAGATGCGATCCTGCGTCTTGGCCAGGTTCTGCAAGAACTGATCGTGCGGCTGAAGGACCGACAGTTTGGCTGCGGCGGCCGGCGTTCCCAGCGGATCGGGTACTGCTTCTTCCGGCGACCATTCATGATGACCCGACGCCGGCAACCCATCGGCTGGCAAGGGCTTCCTCGGGCGAAAGACCCGCCCCATCGGCCCCGACAAGAGGGCCGGCAAGAAGACCAAGTCCGATACCAAGGCAGCCAGCAGCAGCGCCAGCATCAAGATTCCAAATCGCTGCGTGGGCACGAAGGTACTGAAGCCAAATACCGAAAGGCCAAGGCCCGCGATCAGCGTGGTTTGAATCATGGCCGTGCCGCAGTGCGCCAATGAGCTCAAGATGGCATCCTTCCGCGCCAACCCCCGGTCCAGACACTTCTGGAACCAGGTAAGAAAGTGCAATGTGCCGTCGTCCGCAATTCCCAACGCAATGCTGGCGGTCATCATCGTGCCAATGTCCACCAGGATGTTGGTCCAACCCATGAAGCCAAACACCACCAGCAGGGGAAACATCTTGGGGAACATGGCCACCATGCCGGACCGGGGGCTGCGCATGGCGATCATGGTAACGATCGTGATGGAGACAAAGGCCCAGGTGGCACTCTTGATGAGACTATCCAGCAGCTTCCGCTGAGCCTTGTACACCACGGGGACCAGTCCCGTGTAGGCCACGGATACCGGCCATTGCCGCGTACGGGCCGTCACGGTCTCCCGGGCTGGGTCGAACCGGAAGTCACTGGCGTCCACGACGGCAGTACCACCATGCCGCGTCAACAATTCGACCACCTCGGGCTTCGACGTCGTGCGGACGATGCAATCGAACTGTTCCAGGGCCTGATCCAGTTTGTCCGGCGCAATACTCTTCAGGTTCGTGACCGCCCGCGCGGTGATCGCCGAGTTGTTCAGCAGCGAGGCCAACGTCTTCAAGAAAATGGCATCCTGGTTCACCGATTCCGGAGATGTCTCCTGGGGAGGCGCGGCAGGGTCCGGCTTGGCGGCGGGAACCGGATCGGCGCTCTCGTCCCGAAGCTTATCGGCGTCGGCCAGCAGCAGGACCTTGGCGCCGCGGAATCCCTTGCCCCCGCGGCGGTTGACGATCTCTCGCAATACGACTTCGCGGTATTGATAGGCCGCCATGACCGGTTCCACGGCGGCCTTGAGACTCACAACGAACGATCCGAAATCCACGTTGTTTAAGGCGCCCAGTCGCAGCGAAACGCGCCAGAACTCTGTCCCCGCATTGTCGATGCGGAAGAAGTCCGAGGCCACGATGTCATCGCGGTAGACCGCCAATCGCCGGCTGAACGCGTTGCGAACCGTCGTGCGACGGGTGCTCCCGCCCCCCTCCGGGATCGGGGGCACGAAGGTGCTGGCCAACATGGCCGAGCCCACGACGTGGCCACGCTTGGCACCAAAATACTCGTCCACCGACTTCCGAATGTACTCGCCAATCTCCAGCCGCTCCAAGAAGGTCAGCTCAAATTTCTCGGATGCATTATCGCTCGCGTGATCGTCCAGTTCGCTTTGGCGCATCGCCTCCTTGCGGACATGCACGACCAGTTCCATGGGCACCAGCTTGCCCAGGTGCGTTTCCAGCCAGGCATAGTCCCGAATCAACTTGTGCTCGGGGTCAAAGAGCTTCAGCAGCTGCACGGAGGTGTCGATCTTGGTGACGAACAGGCCCAGAAAGATCATCGCGAAGAGGCACCCGGCGGCCACGAGATAGTGGTACTTCACCAGGAAACGGCCATAACCGCCCCAAAAGGCGCCGCCCATCCCCTCGGCTTCGTCCTTATGCTCTTTCTTGACCCGTACCTTGGCAAAGCTCTTGGGTGGCCACAACGCCAACACGGCCGGGACAAAGGTATAGGTCAATATGACGGTGAACATGACACCCCAGGCCGAATAGAACCCAAACTTGCGGATGGGAACAATGTCACTGACTCCCAGCGATACCAGGCCAATCGCCGTGGTAAACGCCGCCAGAAAGCTCGGCGGAAAACTCTCGCTGACTGCCTTTTCCGCACTGCCCGGGAATCCCAGCTCATTCACGGAATCCTGGTAGTAGGTGATCAGGTGAATCGCGCCCGACAGGCCCAGTACGTAGACCAGGGAAGGCATCGACATCAGCACTGCATCCACGAGGCCACCGGTCCAGCCCACAAACGCCAGACTGGCCTGTGCACTGATCGCCCCTACAAAACTCAACATCACCACGACGGCCAGACTGCGAAAACTGAACCAGGCAATGACAAGTCCGATTCCGGCGGACAGTCCCACCAGTCGCATCAGGGTGACCTGCCCCTCCTCGTCAATCGCGACATTGTCAACCGGCGGTCCGCCAAAATGGACCATGGGCAAATCGGAGATTCGTTTCGTGGAAAAGAGCAAGTCCAGAGGGGGTGGAAGCGTCGACGGTCGGGGCGGCGTGTTCAGTCCCGACTCTTCCGCCAGCGCCAACAACTTGCCGCGAGGTTTTCCCAGAATCCCACGCCCTACGATCCGGTGCAAATGCTGACGACCGAGTTCGCTCAGTGTCACGTAGATACACGTCTGCTGACGATCGGGTCCAAAAAGCCAGCCATCGAGTCGGGCCAGCGCCGCATCCGTCTGCCCCTCGAGGACTCCTCCCTCCTTCGTCAGGTCATACAGCAACGAAGGACCCGAGATCACGCTCGATATCAGATCGGCTTCCAACCGCCTGGGATTCTGGTAGTACCAGGGACCGTCGATGGGACCCAGCGTCGCAATATGCTCACCATGCAAACGACGAGGGACCACGACTTCCGAGAACCATCTCAGCGTGGCCGCCATGGGCGAATCGGTGTCGAGCCAGCGGTACAAATTGCCGTCCGGCAAGAGATAGTACCAACGGTCGAGGTTGCCTTTCATCCAGACTTCGTTCTTGCCACCCCAGTTCCGGTGGTAGTTCCCGGTGGAGTACAGTCCCAACCGATTCCCGATCAGGTCCTGGCGCTGGGCAATGGTCCGTGGATCCAGTTTCCGCACATAGAGTCCCAATTCCTCGTCATAGTCCGATTCCTTGGCACCGTCGCGAGCGGCTTCCCCCAGGCCAGCTCGCAGCGAAGGAGGTGTCTCCGGGATCGATTTGTCGATGTACATCCGGAATCGCTCGTCGCCCGTCTTGCCAGTGCAGTTCTCCCAACTGACCGCGACAAACGCCTCGCCGTAGAACATCTTGCGAAAGGCTTCCAGCTCCTTCGTTTCCTCGAAGCCGGCTGGCAGCCAGTCTTTGACTTCATTCCGCATTCCTCGGATCGCCATGCGCGAGCCGCGCATGGCAAAGGGAATGAGGAAGAACACGACCATCAGAATCAACAATCCATGTTGATGATAAAAACGTCGGGGCATGACGACTCGCTTCACATCGTGTGGCGGGCGTGGAAAGCCACTTCGGCTCCTTGCCAAATTGGCATCCATAGCATATTCCCTGGCCCCGATGACGTCTACACGAGCTTACGCGACGGGAATCCGAAGCTTGCCCTTCCGGGTGTGCGAACCTCCGGGCGTCCCTGCCCCACGCGAACGAGGCGTTCGCTGGCGCGCCCGCCGTGCAGGTTCCTCGTTTCCTACAGTTCCAATCGCTCAAACGATCGCTTGCCGACCAATAGCGGAACGGCGGTAGCCAGGCACCCCAATCCGATCGTCAAGACAATTCCTGCCGTCAACCCCGAAGGCGACCCCAAAATGGCGATCCAGGGTGTCCCCGCATGGAGTGATGGATGCCATTGTGAGTCCTCTTGACTCCAGCTCCATACCGGCATGGCCGTCGTCATCACGGTCACCAGAATAAAGACGACACTCAGCACCAGGGTGAGCGTCCCACCAAATCCGGTGGCAATCTTGGCCGGGGAGGACTCGTGCAGGTTGGGAAGCCAGGCCCCGAGCCCCACCGCGATTCCCGCCAGTCCGAAGCAGAGTGAGACACTGGTGATCTGATGGACCACCACGAGCCACCCACCCAAATCAAGGACCCCCAGCATGATATCGCTGAGCAGAATCAGCAGGCTGCAAGGAATCACCCCGAGCATCGTCGCAAACAGAAACTTGCTCCAGAGGATTGTGCCACGGGAGATGGGCAATGTTCCCAGCACCCAAAACCTCCGGCCTTCGAGGCTCAAGAGCGGATAAACGAACCGCGTTGTGAAGGTCGCCCACAGCAACCCCACCACGCCGATATTCAGGAATCCAATAATGACAATCCAACTGACGAACCGCGCCCCGGATTGCAGACGTCGAATATTCAGGAAATAGAGTCCCAGCAGTCCCGAGAAGACTGCGAATTGTGACCACTGCAGGATATCGCGAGCGAAGATCCGCAAGTCCTTGGCGAACAGTACCCGCACATCGCGGGGCAGGATGCAGAGCGCACCATGGACCAGGCCATCCAGCCAATGCGATCGGATCACCGCCTGCGGGCGTCCGATTTCCACCATTTCGCAGAACCCCGTGGCATAGGTATGCTCCGCCACGCGACCCGTCGTGATGTAGAGCATCAACGCGGTGGATGCGAGCAGTACAAAGAAACCCAGACTCTCCTGCCAGGAGGTCCGCCCTCCGCTCACGGCCGGATGTGCCGCTTCCAGCAGTCCACTGCTCAGCCACCAACTCGGCAGCCCCGGCTGGTCGGAAAAACGCAATCGCGCCAGTGTCCCATCCAGCCATTCCACGGAAAATGCATCATGGGTCTTGGCGGCCCGCACGACCGACCACCCCAACGTGACCGTTGCCACCAGGAGCAACAGGCAAATGCCCACGAGCACCAGCGTGTGGTAGCGCGGTAAATAGCGGATGGCGATCAGACAGAAAATACAACCCACCGCCACGGGGATGGCCACAAACGCCACCATGAAGGGAATGACCGCCGGATAGTAGTACCAGGGTGCGCCCGAGGCAATGCCATAGGCCCACAACATGGGGCTGCCCAGCAGGAAGAAGCCCCAACCGCCGAACAGCATGGCCTCTTGCAGCTTCAGCAGGGCAATCCGTCTGGGACGTACCGGCTGCACCAAGAGCATCGGGATATCCCTTCCACGATATGCCGTGCTGAAGAAGATGACGGAGGACGAAATCGTGATCATGACCAGCAGCGACGCGAAGAAGACGTTGAAGATCGTGTGGACGGTCTGGGCCCGCGTGGGCTGATGGCCAATCGTGGTCGCCAGCAGTTGAAATCCATTCTGGAACAAGTACAGAACGATCCCCCAGAACGTGCCGCTGAGGAGTCCGACCACGATGAACCTCAGCCGGTTCCGCCGCCACAAGTCGGAGACGCGATTCACCATCAACCGCCGCTGCAGCGCGGCAAAGACGTGCGCCTCGGCGGCCCCAGTCAGCAGCTCACGCACCCAATCGACTCCTCGCGCCTCGGCGCCCCATGGTCCCGATCCCTGTCCTGTGGATCCATCCTGCCTCGTGTCCATCCGAAAACACGGGGCTGCGCGTCACCTGGCCGTCACCCGCATCTTTCTAATGTATCCGATTTCCCCGTACTCCCGCATGCTCCTATGGGCGGAGGCCACCGTGCATGGTGCCTCGCCCTCCTCCCGATTACGGCATGGGCCATGAAGGCGCGTGACCCTCGACGGAAGGCCTCCACCGCGAGTTGCCTTGCTTGACGCCTCCGATCGGCCCCCTTACGATAAAACGCAATCCCGTTCTGATTTCTGAATGCTTCCGTACGCAGGTGGTGACGAACAATGTTGCGACGGAATCGAGCGCAGCAGTGGACCAGCTGGACACTGTTAGCCAGCCTGGCCTGGTCCCTGGTCCTGGCAGCCGGGGGACATCAGGCGTCCCACCGTCACGCCGCCTGCGGTTCGCATTCGACAAGTCCTTCGGACGGTCATCGCCCGTGCGGGGGCTGTCATCATGCCGAGCCGGTTTCTCGTTGCCCTCGGCTCGTGTCCGGCGACGCCTCAATCCGTGAACACGACTGCGCGACATGCCGATTCCTCACCTCGGCGAAATTGCCCGGCGAGGTTCATTCGTTTCAGTACTCCCTTTGGGGAGTCCGGGAGCCCCATCTCGCAGGTCCCTGGCAAGTTGCCTCGCGCCATCCCGTAGGGCTGGCGGCACCACGAGGGCCACCCATTCCGGCGTGATCGTCACGGCACGCTTGCTGCTGTGGCGTGATTCGCAGAGTCCTCACGCTGCCGCGCGAACACTGGCGGATCGCTTCCGCCGACACCCACCCTCACTGGCCGCGGGAGGATCCTGAAATGGACCCCGATGGCGCTTCGTGCGCGTCGGGATCGCTCCCGTGCTCGATCCAAAACGGCGGCGGATCGCTCCATGCCGCCACAGGTGGACAAGGAGGTCCGGATCCGGAAGACCAAGCCAATCGTGAAAGGGGTGATGTATGCAAGGGCGACGTGGATTCACGCTCGTCGAGCTGCTCGTAGTGATCGCCATCATCGGCGTCTTGTTGGCTTTGCTGCTGCCAGCGGTCCAGTCCGCGCGGGAAGCAGCTCGGCGAACTCAATGCGCCAGCAACTTCCGCCAGGTAGGTCTTGCCATCCTTCAGTATTGCGACTCGCACGGAGGGCGCTGGCCTGAGTCGACTCATATGGCGGAACCGGACCCGGTGACCCATCAGTCCATTCGCGCTTGGATCGCCGCGCTCGGACCCTACATGGAGCACTCCGACGAGATCCGCATCTGCCCGGACGATCCTGCAGGCCGGCTGCGGCTCCTGGCGAAGGCCACGAGTTACTCATTGAACGGATACCTTTCGACGGAGCCCCACGCGTTCCATTTGCCGACGTTTGAAAAGCTCAAGAAGATCCAGGCCACATCCAAGACGATGGTGGCCTTCGAACTCTCCGAGCGGACAGACGCCGCTGCCATCCGCGCCCAGGATCCTGCCTTGGTGGACGTATCGTTCGACCATGTGCATTCCTTCCTCTGGTTCAGTCCGTCGAACATCCAAAGCGGCCGCGTGTTCGCTGCCATTCGCGACGATGTGGCGGTCGATCGCCATACGGGCGGCGCGCTTTACCTCTACGCGGACAACCACGTGGAATGGATTCCGTCGGACCAGATTCAGGCCTGGGCCGACGAGCCGTTTGACTTCGCCCTGCCACCCAAGTGACCATCCCGCCATGGACGACGGTCCCCGCCGGACCTGCGCCATATTTCCTGCAGCCGTCACTAGGATTCCTCCCTGATCCCCATCGCTTGCCGATGGGAGTTTCAGGCTGGCTCCCTACGTCGCGTACCCACGCAGCGCCGCTCCCTTGCTCCACCATGGTGAGTTTCGTGAACCCGCAACCTCTGCTGTTTCCGGCCCCACGGGAGGTTCCGCCCCAGGTGGATATCTCGTACCATCCAGCGCTCGCGACGAAAGTCATCGTCCCATTGGCGAGCGTCGACGATCAAGCCGAATCCCCATTTACAATGCCGTGACCGGTTTTCGAGCCGCGGATCCTCGATCGATACCGCCGTTTTTTCCCCCTCACCCCAGCCCTCTCCCCCATCCCAGCGGACTGGGACGGAGGAGAGGGGGCAGGGGGCAGGACTTCGGTATTCGCGGCAACAAGAAATCGGTCGCGGCGTTGCCCCTCACCCTCACGCAGCGTTGGGGGTAAGGGGGCAGGACTCGGGAATCTGCTGCAAGAAAATCGGCCATTGCGTTGCTCCCCACCCATGCCGGAGGCGGCCATCATGTCTGTGGCATCGACCATCTTCGACTTGTTTGATCACCATCGTTGGGCGATGGCCAAGGTCTTTGAACGGTGCCAGCCATTGTCGGAGGCCCAATGGGATACCCAGTTCCCGATTGGCTTCGGCTCATTGCGTGCCACCCTGGCACACATGTGGGGCGCGGAGCGGTTGTGGCTCGACCGTTGGCGAGGCGAGTCTCCCGGTGAGTTTCCCTCGCTGCCCCATGTATCTCTCGCCGAGCTGATCAAGGGGTTTGACCTGGTCGACTGCGAGCGATCTGACTTCTTCTCAACGCTTGCCAGCCCGGATTGGAGCCAGGAAATCGTCTATCGAAACCTGGCGGGCGACTCATTTTCACACGCCCTGGCCGACCTCGCGCTGCATGTCGCCAATCATGCGGTCCACCATCGCGCACAGCTGTTGCAGCTGCTGCGAAGGCAGGAAATCACGCAGCCCGGTGGCCTGGATTACATTTTTTACCGCATGGCCTTTCCCACCGTGCCCCTGGCGGTGGAAGTCGTCGCGACCGGCCGTCAGTATGGACTCGAAGTGGGCGATCAGGCGGTGGTGGCTCCCGAATACAGCCCGGAGCTATTGCATCGCTATGCCAGTTACGGCGACTGGGCGATCGACCGCATCTTCCAGTTCGCGTTGCACTTGGCGGCCGAGGAGCTGGACCGTGAGTTTCCAATGGGACGGGGTTCACTGCGGAAGACCCTGCTACACCTGCTGGATGCCGAACGCTGGTGGCAGGGAAACTGGCAGGGGACGACGCTGCCATTTCCCCATTCCCCCACGGCGGCTTCGCTACACGAAGTCCAGAAGGCCTGGCACTCCATTGCGAAGCATCGGACTCAGATGCTGGACGAGCTCGGCGCCATGGGGCTCCAGCGCGTTGTATCGGCAAGCGTCGGCGCAGGGGTCTGGCAATTTCGCGTGGGCGAGTCCCTGCTGCAGTTGAGCGTGCACGGGACGCTGCATCGCGCGCAGGCCCTGAACATGCTGCGTCAGCTGGGGTATGAGCCGCCGGGCCTGGATTTCGTCCTGTGGCTGCGGCAGGAAGGAGGCCGGTAGTCCCGATTTCAGGATTCCACCAGCCGCCGGTCCGTCGGAACGCCGTGGGCGGCGGGTTGCCAGGCCAGCATGCGATCACCGTGCCGAGGGGGGAATGGCACGCTCGCCGGCCTCCTGCGGACCCGACGTCGGGCTCGCCGCCGATTCTTCCGTCATCAGCAGGTACATTTCCTCGAGTGTCCCTCGGCCGCGGTCCATTTGGTGCCGCAGATCTTCGCAGCTACCCACGAACTGCAGCCGGCCGTGATGGATAATTCCAATCCGATTGGCAATTTCCTCAGCCATCGCCAAGGTATGCGTCGACAGGAAGACGGTATGCCCTTCCCGCGCGCGCTGCTGCAGCAAGTCCTTCACGAATCGCATGCTCCGCGGATCGAGTCCGACCATCGGTTCATCCAGGACCAGCAGTGGCGGATCGTGGATCAACGCGGCAGCAAACGCCACCCGCTGCTTCATGCCGTGCGAGTAGCCCTCGGTCAATTGATCGATGAAAACACTCAGTTCAAATCGGTCCACGGCCTTCTCGATGGCAGATCGACAATCGGCGGACGACATCCCATGAAGGCGGGCGACAAAGGTCAGGAACTCTCGCCCCGTGAGCTTTTCGTACAGCTCCGGCTGATCGGGAACGTACCCCAAGCGACTCTTGGCCAGGCGGGGTTTGGCAACCACGTCAATTCCATCGATGCGGATCGAACCGGTACTGGGCAGCAACAGTCCGACCATCATCTTGATCGTGGTGGTCTTCCCGGCCCCGTTCGGCCCCAGAAAGGCGAAAACTTCGCTGGGCTGGACCAGCAGGTCGAGCTCGTGGACCGCCCATTTGTGGCCGAAAGCGCGGGAGACGTGGGAGAAACGAATCATACGGACCCTTGTCTCGAAGTGCGTTCGGGCACGCGGTAGAAATCGAAGCGGACGCCAGCAACCGACAGTCGCTGTCGCACGACGGTGCCGTCGGATCGCACCCACAACTGCACACTGGAATCCTGAGCCGAGGTGAGCCCCTGAGGGGAAACGTCTTCCAGCATCACGACGAACATCGATTCCATCTCGCGATCCCAGGGGATCCATTCCCGATGATCGACCCGTGCGCGGATCGTACGGATCGGGTTACGGGGGGAGAACGGGCGCAGGGACTCCATGGTCCATTCCTGGCCGAGTCGCAGGTTGCCCAGCCTTGGGTGTGGCGCGAACCCGTCCACAACCAGCGCCCCGGGTGCGATGTGAATCTCCTTTCGCAGGAGTTCCGACGGCAGCTTCTGGTTGTCATCCAGTCCTGTCCCCACGTTGACGACGATCTGGAGTCGATCGCTATCCATCATGGTCCCGCGCAAGCGGAGGACATTGGTGGTCCCATCCAGATCGACATCGGTGTGAAAGACGACGAGCTGGCCAAACGCGCCGAAGTGCATGCGGGTATGGACTTCCACGTCGAGCGTGAGGCTGCCACTGGTGACGCCGGTCGTCTGTGCCAGCAGGGCCCACAGACCACGCGCCTGCCTCAGCATTTGTCCTACGGGAAATCGGTTCAGCCTCACCACACTCTCCACGATGGGGGAACCGTCCCGGGGTCGCGAGATGGTCATTTCCGCGGTGCCAATTTCCTGGTCGTCGCAGTCGATGCGCCACCGCACGCGATCGGGCAATGCGTCGGTTCCCGGCCCGATGATTTTGTGGACCGGCAGCTGATGGGGAAAGGCCATCGGAACGAGCTTGGTGACCGTCAGCCAGGTGACGGATGCAATCCACACCACGAGCACTGCCAACTGGATGATGCGCGATTCAAACATGAGATCGCTGGCGTCCGAATTGGATCGCTCCCTGATAATCCGGATGGTTGGTCTTTCCCGTGAGTTCGTACAGGAACCGGCTGGGGTGGGTGGGGCGTGCACGACCTCGCCGCATCCGTGAGCGGGCAAGGCTGAGGATCAGCACGCGTTGAGCGCGGGTTACTCCTACATAGCACAATCGCCGCTCTTCCTCAATTGCGGCTCCTTCCACGGCGATACTGTGACGATGCGGCAAGAGCCCTTCCTCCATGCCAATCATATGCACCACGGCGAACTCCAGCCCCTTGGCCGCATGGAGCGTCATCAATCGCACGCGATTTTCCTGCAGCTGCGCGTCCTTTTGGCCACCGAAGTCTTCACCCGACAGAAGCAAGTCGTTAAGGACTTGATGCAGGTCGGGGGATTTGCCTGCGAACCTGCGGTGGGCCAGGCCGTCGATCAACTGCTCCACACACTCCCATCGGCGCTGCTGCTCCTCTGGATCCGCGCAGGTGACCTCGATTTCCCGGCGATAGTGAACGCGATCGACCAGCTTGCGAGTCAGGTGGGCGACCGACTGGCGAGCCCGCGCCGCGCGAAACTCCTCGATCAGTTGCACCAGCTGCCGCATGGCCATGATCGCGGGCCGGGGCAGGTCCAGATCGGCCGGCACGTGTTCCATGCACGTCCAGACCGATTGCCCCAGCCGCACGGCACAGGCCCGGATCGCCTTGATGGATGGGGCCGAAAGACCTCGCGCCGGGCGATTGCAGATCCGCAGCAAGGCGGGGTCATCGTGAGGATCGTCCAGGACTCGCAGATAGGACAGGACATCCTGCACCTCCTTGCGATCGAAAAACGACATGCCACCCACGAGGATATAGGGGATTCCCGATCTCCGCAGTTCGGCTTCGACGTCCCGAGGCTGCTCATTCGTCCGAAACAGGATGGCAATGTCCCGGGGCTGACACTCCTTTCGGGCCAAACGCTGGGCAATGTCGGCTACGGTGGCGAGACATTCCTGCTCTTCGCTGTCGAACATGCGGACCTGGGGAGGCACGCCGCGACCCAGCTCGCTCCGCAGCGTCTTGGGATGCCGTTTGCCGTTTTTCACGATCAGCTGGTTGGCCCAACGCAGGATCTCGCCGGTGGAACGATAGTTCTGCTCCAGGCGAACGACCTTGGCATCGGGCCAGTCCTGGCGGAAGTTGAGGATGTGCGCCACATCGGCTCCGCGCCAACTGTAGATCGACTGATCGTCGTCTCCTACGACACACAGATTGCGGTGCCGCGCCGCCAGCCAGCGGACAATCCGATATTGGCAGGGATTGGTATCCTGGTATTCGTCGATCAGGATCTGGTCGAAGAGGGCAGATTCCTGGCGGCGGGCCTCCGGAAACTTCCGCAGGATGCACTCCGTCAAGAGAAGGAGGTCGTCGAAGTCGACGGCGCCCAGGTTTTGCAGCGACTCCTCGTAGCGGCGATAGACGATCGCCGCGAGGTGTTCGCGATCCTGGGAAGCGCTGGCAGCGGCCTCGTGCGGACTCAGTCCCAGCGACTTCCAGCGGCTGATCGACCGCAGCGCGTCTTCGGGACGCACTGCCGCACCCGGGAGTCGCGTTTCGCGCAGGATCCGAGCGATTAAGGTTCGCTGGGGTGACGCGGAATAAATGGCGAATCGGGCGGGCCGGCCGAGTCGGCCAATCTGTCGGCGGAGGACTTGAACACAATGGCTGTGGAACGTCGAAATCTGCGGCCGCGCGGGTCCCTGTTTCCGCAGCAGGTCCGTAACACGCCCCAACATTTCGTCGGCTGCCTTGTTCGTGAAGGTCACTGCCAGGATGCGATCGGCCGGCGTTCCCCGTGCTACGAGCCGCGCAATGCGATACGTGACCACACGCGTCTTCCCCGTCCCGGCGCCCGCCAACACCAGCAGCGGACCGCCGTCCGTGCACACCGCGTCGCGCTGCGACGGATTCAAGTCATGCGGTATCGGATCGGTGCGACCTACCAACTTTCCCCCCCGAATCCCCCGTCGGAATCGCCGAATCGGCCTGGAACACGAGCGAAACTGGCTTTCCTTTGTGGGCCGATTACTATAATTTACCGATTAGAACGTGGGCCCCAGTGGCCCGTCAAATGCGACACACTCGGAGGTGCATACAGCCATGGCGATTAACCTGACCGAACGAGCCGCTGGTGAAGTCAAACGCATCATGCAGGACCAGAAGCTGGACGGTAACACCGTCCTCCGCGTGGGCGTCAAAGGGGGCGGCTGCAGCGGTTTCGCCTACGCCCTGAATTTCGATAGCAGCTGGGACGAAGAGAAGGACAGCAAGTACGAGTTCCACGGAATCCAGCTCGTCGTGGACCGCAAGAGCGCGCTCTACCTCGATGGCACAACGGTCGACTTCTACGAAGGTCTCGACAAACGAGGGTTTACCTTCGACAACCCCAACGCCGTCAAGAGCTGCGGCTGCGGAAGCTCATTCCAGGCCTGATGCGGGAAGTACCCACGGCCGTGTTGCGATGCCCGCAAGATGGTCGGGTACGGGAGTCCGGGGAGGGGGCGTAACTCAGAAGCCGCACGACCTCGAAGGGGTGAAGCGGGTGACGTCTCTTCGTGCGTAGTCCAACAGTCTTCGGTATCTTGCAATTAGCTCCCATGGACCAAGGACACGTTGACATCGCCTCGTCCACTCTCCAACGTTGGACTTGGGGTTGGAAGCTCTTCAGCCTTCCCGTCGACTCTCGTTCTATTGGCGGCGAAGGGCCGAAAGGGCGTCTGAGCTGGCCATCATGGCCGTGCTCGCAAGACTGACCAGCAGTCCGGCCGCGGCAATGAAGACAACCGACCCTAGGATGCCGCCAAGCTCAGGCCAGGTCCCTCCGAACAGATCGTGCGGCACGACCGTCACCAGCGCGGCGGCAATGCCAATCGCCAGGCCAATCAAGAAGAGCCCACCATGCTCCAGGACCATCAACTGCCGGATGCGAGACCACGAAAAGCCCAGCGACGCGAGCATACCCAGCTCGCCACGCCGCTCGATCACGTTGCGAATCTGCACGACGGCCAGTCCCACGGTTCCCAGCAGCAGGCCCAAGGCCCCCAGGGCCTGAAACGTGGAAAGATACGTGTTCTGGACTTCCAGTAGCCCGCTGAGGTACTTTCTCGCATCGGTCGCGTCAAATCCCTGGTCTCCGAAGTACGCTTCCAATCGTTCCGTCACAAGGTCCTTGGCCCATCCCGGGCCGAAATCGACGAGAAACAAGCGTTGCCCCGAAACGCTGGGAAACGCGCGATGCAGGTGCCGGTCGCCGATCAGCAGGTTTCCTTGAAAAATGCTGTTGGACAGCAAACCCACCACGCGAAATCGAACCGGTTTGGTTCCGCCGTAGTCGAGGTCGAATGCGTCTCCCACCTTGGTCCCACGCTTCAGGCTGTACTGGGCGGTATTCGCATCCAGAATGACCGGGATGGCGCCGTCTTGGAACTCGCGAGACAAGGCCTGCCACGAGTCGACCTTGGTTCCGGACTCGGAAAGGCCGGAATCCCCAGCAGCAAAGCGGAAGCCCGGCTCGCGCTGACTCAGGAGGTTGGCCGATGACTCGCTGACGCCAACGATGCGTGGCCGGATTGGCCGGAATATGTTCCGGCAGCTGGCGTCATCGCCCGGCATCCAACTCAGCGCCAGCACCTCCGGAAGCGCAGAGACCGAATCCGATTCCGAACCGTGGTGCCCCGCGGGCTGGAAGACCTGTTGCAACCGTCCCGGGTCGTGAAAGTCCTCGAAGAGCGGCCGATCCGATTCGGCGATCAGTTTAAAGCCGCCCGTCCCCTCTTCCGTGGGTGGCAATCGAAAGGCGGCGATCGCAATCAAGAGGAAGCTGGCACTGGCGGTCAAGGCGACGATCAGCAGGCTTCGCCCCAGATTTCGCGAAGCAGACGTACGCGCCAGCGTCTCCAGCGTCATTCGTCCCGTTGGAAGCGGACCTTGTGACGATTCGAGCCTGCTGCGGAACGCCAGAATGCCGGCAACGAGCGCCGATGCCCCCGCGGCGAAGAATGTACCCGCTTGGGCCATATCCGTCATCCCAACTCCAGCAATGGAAAGCACCACGGCGAGGATCACCGCCGCCAGGACGTACCCGCGCCGTCTGCGGGCGGCCATCGGTCGGGTCGCCTCCCAGCGAATGGGCGGGCCTACGCCACGCAGTAATTCCGCCGGTTCACGCCGTGTCACCTTTCGCAGGCTGGTCCGGATCATCCACCCTGCCATCAGCACACACATCCCAGCCCCCATGGCCAGAGACCGGGGCGTGACATGCAATGTGATGAAGGGGGTCACCACGGCCGCCCGCCACCACGTTCTGAGCCCGTAAACCATGACTGCGGCATAGACGACACCCAGAATCAAGCCCGCCAGGACCCCTGCCAGCGTGGCTGACGACAGCTCCAGCTGCAATGGTCGAACCGCGGAACGATGGTCCCAGCCAGCCGCCTGGTAGACGCCGACTTCGCGGGTACGGAGCAATACGTTGAGTCCCAAGAGCAGCAGGACGAGCATCACGGCCGATGCCAGGAGAAACATGCTGAATCCGAGAAACAAGTACTCGAAGGGCGTGGTTCCCTCGGCCGCCTGCAGTCCTTGCTGCCGCGCCGGTACGAAATTCAATCCCAGTTCGCGGGACGAACCTCTCAGCTGTGTCTCGATCCGACTTACCAGTGCTTGGCGCGACTGGCCAACGTCCGGAATGCGGATCGCGGTGGCAGTTCCAAATCGACTTGCCCAGAGCCTTTGGCCGGTGGACAGGGAAACGAATGCCTTGGGGGTAGTACGGTAATCGTCCCAATACGCGTCGTCCGCAGGTGCGATTCGACGCTGGTCGAACGGAAACGGTGGGTCCCAATTCTCCATGGATTCACGATCCGTGATTCCTTCGACCTGGGGCGTCAGGTCCGGATCATTGGCCCGTGTGGGTGGCCTGTCATACACGGCCGGCCGACGGCGACGGAAGGGTTGGACGGGTTTCGTCAACGGCACCACGTGGGCGAGGCGCAGTGTCACGGATCCTTCCTGCGGATCACCATGGGTCGTTTCCGGGTCAAAGTAGCTGACCTCCAGCATGTCGCCCGGTGACGCGTCCAATTGCTCGGCTGCCCAGGCGTTCAGGGCAATTTCATCGTCGGCCAGCGCGAGCACGGCCGAGCCAGCCTCCCCCGGTAAGGGGGCCAATACCGACCCGTCGCCGAGCGCTGTCATCGTGGAATAGGGGATCGATCGGGACGGTTCGGACGATGGTCGCTGGGGATCGCCCACCTTGCGAATCGAGTTTGCCAGATAGGTGAAGACGGGGGTGGGATGATATGACTTCAAGGCCTGCAACAGCTTGGTCTCGACCAAGGAGCTCAGGATCATGTGCCGCGAGGTAACCTGCCACGCCGACCAGGCCGTTTGCGTGCCGTTCGCCGGCGTACCGGGGGGCAGAAAGCGGCCGGCGATGTGTTCCAGATTCAGTCCCAGGTCCGTCAGCCGAGGGCGCAGCCACGGCTGCGGATCTGGCGACGGGCCATGCCGGGACGACTCGGTAGAGTCCGCGACCAAGATTGCATTCGCCATGCCGGGCTCGTCGAGACTGGACATAAGGAACTCGCGCTGGAAGTACACCAGGCGTGGCACTTGCTGCGATGCCGAGAGCGCGAAACGGCCGAACCCCCGGTTCGGCAGGATCTCGACGATCTCCAGATCGACCAGCGAGACGACCGGTGCATCCCGGCGACCAAAGGGGGTTTCCGGCGGTGCGGCCTCGCGCTCCGGAAGTCGCACTGTCAGCCGATCCGAAAGTTCGACCTTGAGCTCGTCGGCAAGCTGTCGATTAATGGCCACCTGCTGGCGACCGAGTGCGCGGGGCAGATTGCCACTACGGATATCGAGTTGCCAGAAGCCGGGATCGACCCCCAGCAGGGTCACGCCGCTGGCCCGGGCCCGCAAACGGGTGCCGGTTGGAGGCCGCTCTACCGTGACATGGGACAGAATGCAGATCGCCTCGGCCTGGAAGTTGTGCTGGCGAAATGCAGGTTCTTCCTGAAGCTCGCGGGCCAACTCGGCGCGAATGAAGTGCGGCGTTTGCATGGTCCATTCAATCCGCCCCAACCTCTCGCGCGTGAGCTGTTTCAGGCTGCCGCGCACCGAGTCACCCACCAGCAGGGCCCCCACGATCACCGCGGTGGCGACGGCGACTCCCAGGGCCGTGGCCGCGTGCATCGGCCAGTGAAACCGCAGGCCACGAAGGGCGAGCCACATCCGCGTCACATCAGTCGCCCCCCGGTCAGGGTACGGGTCCGAGTGAACCGGCGTGCCAGGTCCAGGTTATGGGTCACAACGATCAGCATGACTCCTTCTTCTGCCTGCAACCGCACCAGCAGATCCCCTACCGATTCGGCCGTGTCGGAATCGAGATTGCCCGTGGGCTCGTCAGCCAGCACCAATGTTGGCCGGCGGATGAGCGCTCGCGCAAGTGCGACGCGTTGCCGTTCGCCGCCGGAGAGTTCGGAGGGGAGATGATGCTGGCGATCCGCCAATCCCATCCGCTCCAGCAGCTCGGCCCCTTTCCGCAGTTCGCCGGCCCCCGCGGTACCGGCCGCTAGCCAGGGGACAACGACGTTTTCAAGTGCGGACAGCTGCGGCAACAGAAAGTGATCCTGAAAGACGAAACCGATGTGCACCCGGCGGAATTCCGCCAGTTCGAGCTCGGAGAGCGACCTTGCGTCCACGCCATCCAGCGAGACGGAACCGGAGGTTGGCCGGTCCAGCGTCCCGACAATGTACAGGAGCGTGCTCTTGCCGGTTCCGCTGGGCCCGACGATCGCCAGCGACTCGCCCGGATCCAAACCGAACGAGACGTCGCGCAGTACGACCAGCGGACCGGACCGCGTTGGATACTCCTTGGCCACGCGTTCGACGACGAGCTGCGACATCGTGGGCCTACGTCGGGCGGAGATGCGGCTTCAAGCGAGCGACCGTCTCGTCCGGTACGGGCACTGCGACGGGCCGCCCATCCTGTATCTGGCAGCAGGCCACGATGATACGTCCCTCCGCGACCTCGTCGTCGTCGCGTGCGAACACAATCCGATAGGCCAGACTGCGATTCCCGATCCGTTCGAGAGACAGCCGGATCGCAATCTCATCGCCAAACCGGATGGGCCGGCGATAGTCGCAGGAGGCCGAGACCCGCGGCCACGTCACCTGGCCAGGCTCTTCGGGCCGATAGATGCTCATCCCCAGCTGCCGCAGGAAGGCATGCTCGACCTGCTCCATGTAGGTGAAGAACACCGAGAAGTGGACGATGCCCGCGGCGTCCGTATCGCGAAATTCGACCCGCCGCTTGATTTCGAAGTGAGGTGCCAAGGCGACCCCGGTTTTCGTCTCAGCCGCCGACGTAGGGCATCAGGGCCATGAATCGGGCCCGCTTGATGGCCTTGGTCACGGCATGCTGGCTGGAGGCATTGCAGCCCGATTTGCGCCGACCCACGATGCGGCCATGCCGGTTGACGAGCTTCTTCAACAGTTCCACGTCCTTGTAGTCCACAAACATGGGACGGGGGCGCTCGCCATCCACCCAAATCGGGTCCTTACGCACCGTCTTGGCACGCACTTTCTTGCGTCGCGGCTTGGTCTTGAATTTTCCCATAACGTTCGCTGATGGAATCCTGAATCGAAGTCTTGTAACAGATAGCCTTCCGAATGTACCGGCCCGCCCGCCCCTTGGCAAGTCGACCGCCCCGCTACGTCAACGAAAAACCGTCCTGCAGGCAGGCCTCCTTGGCCACCACCGGGATGCCATCTCGTATGTAGCAATGGTCGCTGACGTCTCGTTCCGCGACCCCTTCGCGGTTGTCAATGACCACATTGCTGCCAATGCGACAGTTCTTATCAATGATGGCCCCGCAAATCGTCGATCCAGAACCGATTCCCATGGGAATGGTACCCGATTGCCGGTCGAAGTCGTCGGCACCCATGACAAATGAGTCTCGGATGGTGACCCCATCTCCCACCATGGTTCTCACGCCGACAATGCTGTTCTCGATCGATACGTTGGCACCGATCCGGCAGCCATCCGCAATGATGCTCTGGCGGATGGTACCGCCTTGCATGGAAGTGGGGGGAAGAAACCTCGCCCGGGAGAACACGGGAAAGTCAGGGTTCATCAGCACGAAGGGAGGATTCGGCCGCGCCAATGCCAGGTTGGCGTCGTAAAAGGCGCGGATCGTTCCAATATCCTCCCAGTAGCCGTCAAAGAGATGGACCTGCACATGCCGCGACCGCACGGCCGCGGGAAAGATCTCGCGGCCAAAATCTTCATAGGTGGTCTTTTGCAGGACATCGACCAGCGTCTGACGATTGAACAGATAAATACCCATGCTGGCCAAACAGCGTGGGGCTTCGCTGCGGTACCCCCGACCACGGAGCCACTCGGGGGTGAGCAGCACCGAATTGATCTCGGGGGCGGTCTTGGGCTTTTCCAGAAAACCGACGACGCGGCCGGAGGTGTCCAGCCGCATGATACCCAGCGAGGATGCCTGATCCGCGGTCACGGCCAGGCCTGCAATGGTCACATCGGCCCCCGAGGACCGATGGGTCTGCAGCATCTCGCGATAGTCCATGCGGTACAACTGGTCGCCCGACAGAATCAAGACGTAATCCACGTCGCTCTGATTGAAGTAGCGAAGATTCTTGCGAACCGCATCGGCCGTCCCCTGGTACCAGTCGGTGCCAATGTCGATCGTCTGCTGGGCCGCGAGGATCTCCACGAACCCGCCACTGAATCGATCAAAGCGATACGTCTGCCGGATGTGTCGGTGCAGACTGACCGACAAGAACTGCGTCAGTACATAGATCTGGTGGAAACCACTGTGTATGCAGTTGGAGATGGGAATATCGATCAGGCGATACTTGCCCGCCAGCGGAACCGCCGGTTTCGATCGGTACTTCGTAAGCGGAAATAGCCGCGTCCCTCGACCGCCTCCCAATACGAATACTACGAGGTTCTTCATGAAGTCGTGGTGGCGGGCGCTGCCCGCGTGAGCGTGCTATCTCGTCAATCGGTTAGCGGACAGCGCACAGGCCCTGGCAGGAGAGACCATTCCTCCCGCTGGCCCTCAGCATGCTACGGCACCCCCTCGTCCAGGAACCTACCGAAGCGCTGCCTCGGATTGTAGAGTCAGCCGCTCCCGCAACAAAGGGGTGCGGCGCACCAGCCCCGCGATATAGGACCAGTCCAAGCTGTCCGGCCCCAGGGCATCGATGATCTCGTCCAGCGAGTCGAGATCGTCCGGAATATCCACGGTGAAATGCAACCGGTCCGTCCCTACGGCATCCGGCATCGGTATCAGACGGCGGTGCAGCAATTGCGGATGCTCGCATATCGGAAGTGTTGCCGTCATACCCTTCTGGCCGCCTTCTCGATCGATCTGCAAGGCCGCCGATAAGGCGCTCACACGAAACCATTCCGCAAAGATCCCAAACCGGCTCACCCCGACGGGTCGACCGTCGAGCGCCCGGTAACCGATGTAGTCGCACTCCGGATGCGCTTCCGATACTTCGACCAGGTAGTCGATCAAGAGCGGGTCCACCAGCGGATTGTCGATTCCAACCCGGACGACCGCCGCCGCAGCACACCTCAGCGAAACGGCAACGATCATCTCCAGCTGCGTCGCAGCCGTCGATTCCACCACCGACGCATAGGACGGAACAAGATTCTCCAGCGGCGCAAGCGATCCAGAACGGACTACGACAACCAGCTGATCCAGCCGCTGGGACTGTACGACGCGGCTCGCCAGCCACGTAATCAGTGACTGACCTTGAATACGGCTACGGGCCAGCCGCTCGGGGGATAGCCCCACCGTGGACCCAGTCGAGGAAAAACAATCGATGACACCCAGTGTCTTCATAGAGACCTCCCTGTATCAAGATCGATCGCGACGAGTCCCGCGAGCCAATCGAAGGGAGCATTCCAGAGATCACGGCCGCGTAGACACCGCCCGCTAGGTAGTAGTCTAGACCGATCGCGCGGGTCTGGCAACGGTTCCTCGTCACGGACTCGATCCGTGACCCACCATCCAACTTTGCCTCATCGACCCGCGAGCCCTCCGGGAAGTTGCTAGCACCTTCCGCCACCGTCGCGCCGCCACCCTCGTTGTACCTTGCCGCATCCCTTGCGAGTTGTCGTGCGCCCGGACAAGAGCGCCCAAGAGGTGAAATACCCCCGGAAAAATTCCGGGGGCATCCTATTCTTGCTCAGGACGTTATCAGGCTGCTGGTAAAGTAATACCGGTTGAAAACCGGTAGCCTTGCAGATGTGTGATATAGCGAACGCCGCCACCTGGCGATTGGCGAACTCCCGTGAAATCAGCCTATACTGGGTAAGTCGGGCAATCTGGTCGAATCGAACCCGCATGCTCGATCGACCTCCCACTTCCATTCAGGTCAATATGAAATCCCGATCCTCCCCTTCGCTATTGTCGTTCTTCATGGCGGTCGCCGTTCTGAACGGCGCAGTCTCCCTTAAGGCCCAGGAGGACCCGGCGCAATCGGTCCGCCGCGCGAGTATCCCGGCCGAGGCGGTCGAAGCGATTCAAGGATTCCAATTGGCCGACGGGATCCAGGCGGAGCTCTTTGCGGCCGAGCCCCTGGTAGTGAATCCGGTGGCCATCGCGCTCGACGATCTGGGTCGCTGCTTCGTGTGCGAGACCTACCGGCAGGAACATGGCGTGGAGGACAATCGGAACCACATGGACTGGCTCGATGACGATCTCGCCTCGCAGACCGTGGCGGATCGCCTGGCGATGTACAAGAAGCATTTGGGCGACAAGCTATCGGCCTATTCCGATTTTCCGGATCGGCTGCGGTTGCTGCGGGACCGGGACGGAGACGGCAAAGCCGACCGTGCGACGGTGTTTGTGGGAGGTTTCGATGACCCGCTGGAGGGAACGGGGGCGGGCGTACTGCCGGTTCGGGACAATGTCTATTACACGTGCATCCCGCGGCTGTGGGCGTTCCGAGACGACGACGATGACGGACGCGCGGATCGCCGCGTCGCGCTGCACGATGGCTATGGCGTGCGCGTTGCCTTTCGCGGTCATGACTTGCATGGTCTCTGTCTGGGACCCGATGGCCGGCTCTACTTCAGCATGGGAGATCGCGGTCTACACGTCGAAACCAAGGACCGCGTGGTGTCCAACACGGAATCCGGGTCGATCCTTCGCTGTGAACTGGACGGTTCTCGGCTGGAAATCATTGCCACGGGATTTCGCAATCCGCAGGAACTGACATTTGATGAGGAGGGAAACCTCTTCACGGGAGACAATAACTCCGACAGCGGGGATCGAGCACGCTGGATCCACGTCATCCCAGGAATGGATGCAGGCTGGAGAATGGCGTTCCAGTACCTCCCGGATCGGGGACCCTGGAACCGTGAGCGCCTGTGGGAACCTGCAAACCCGGACCAGTCGGCCTCGATCTACCCCCCGATCGCCAACCTGGGGGATGGTCCCTCGGGGGTAACGTATTATCCTGGCACGGGGCTCAAGCCAACCTACCAGGGCAACTTCTTCCTGTGCGATTTTCGGGGGACGCCCGCCGTCAGTGGCCTGCGTACGTTCAAGATGAAGCCGGCAGGCGCGTCGTTCGAACTGATCGATTCCGAGATCTTCCTTTGGAAATGCCTTGTCACGGATGCCGCCTTCGGCCCCGATGGACGGCTCTACGTCTCCGACTGGGTCGAGGGCTGGAATGGATCGGGCAAGGGGCGCATTTATTGCTTGTCCGACCCGGAAGTGCAGCAGGAATCATCGGTCAAGCAGGTTCGAGAGCTTCTATCCAGCGGTATGACGGATCGTAAGATGGCGGAGCTTCCGTCGCTGCTGGAACACGACGATCAGAGGGTTCGACAAGCGGCGCAGTTCGAAATTGCCAATCGCGGGGGTCTCAAGACATTGGCGAAGGTGCTGAAGTCGTCCGAATATCGCGTGGCGCGCCTGCATGCGACTTGGGGCCTGGGGCAGATTGCTCGATTGGGGAACGCCCAGCAGCGGCAAGACGCCTTGCAGACATTACTCCCCTTTGCCCGCGATCCCGATGCTCCCGTCCGTTCGGCGTGTACGGTGATCTTTGGTGACAACCGCGACGCGCGGACCGATCGGATGGTGGTGGCGCTATTGACCGATTCGGATGCCCGTGTGCGACGGGACGCAGCGCTGGCAGCAGGCAAGTTGCGACTGCACTCGGCCGTTCCCTCGCTGCTGAGGATCGCCTTGGCGAACGCGGGCGCGGACCTGGCGCTCCGGCATGCGGTCGCCATGGGACTCGCCGGCTGCGCGAGCGAACAGCAACTGGCATCCCTGGTGGAGCATCCCTCGGAATCGGTGCGGCTGGCCGCCGTGGTGGGACTGCGTCGCCAGGGAAGTGCCAAGGTTGCCGCCTACCTGGTGGATTCCGATCCCCAGATCGCCAGCGAGGCCGCACGTGCCATTCACGACCTGCCGCTGGAGGATGCGATGCCGGATTTGGCTCGAGCGCTTCCGGCGCCGCTGCAGAGCGAGGCATTCCTGTCGCGGGCGCTGAATGCAAATTATCGGCTGGGACAGTCCGAGCACGCGCGCGCACTGGCCGAATTCGCGTCCGATGGCGCGCGTCCCCTGCGCATGCGCCAACTGGCCTTGTCCATGTTGGCGACCTGGGACCACCCCGCCTCCCGCGATCGCGTGCTGGGGATGTGGCGGCCCATCCTTTCCGAGCGTCAAGGCATGGATGCCGTGAATGCGCTCCGCGAAAAACTGCCCCAGCTGCTCGAGTCCGGACAGGAGATCCGAATGCAGGCCACGCAGATCGCCGCACAGCTCGGTATCGCCGAGGCCGCGGACGGACTGCGGCGTCTCCTGGACGACCGACAGCGGACGGGTCGGGAACGGGCCGGGGCCCTGTTGTCCCTGGGACGATTGCACCCCGACGATCTCAGCGCCGTCGTGCAACAGGCCACGTCCGACGGCGAACCACGCGTCCGCGCCGCCGCTCGCATGCTGCTCACCGAAATCGACCCGTCGGCCGCCGTCGAACAACTTTCCCAGGCAATCGAGAAGGGAGACCAGATCGAACGACAGTCCGCGGTGGAAATGCTCGCCTCCGCAGCCACGGAATCGGCGGACACGATCCTCAGCGGACTGCTGGCAAAACTGAATTCGGGTGCAATCGACCCTCCCATCCAGCTCGATGTCTTGATGGCGGGAAGGAAACGTGGCGAGTCGAATGAAACGATACGCGAGGCCGTACGGGCCTACGACGAACGGGTGGCAGCCCAGAAACCTGTGGAACAATACGCGGTCACCTTGGAAGGTGGTGATGAAGAACGCGGAGGACGCATCTTCTTCGAACGCGTCGCCGCCTCGTGCCTAAGATGCCACAAGGTGGCGAGCGCCGGTGGCAATGTCGGACCCGATTTGACGACGATCGGCAAGGATCGCACGCGCCAAGAGCTTCTGGAGGCCATCGTCGATCCCAACGCGACGATCACCAAGGGTTTTGAAACCATGATGGTCAGCACGAACCAAGGGAAGACGATCAGCGGAATTGTTCAAGAGAAGACGGACGACCACGTGGTGCTGCTGACGGCCGATGAACAGACCATTACGTTGAACCACGATGCGATCGAAGCAATGAGCCCCGGGCAATCTGCCATGCCGGCCGACCTGGTCGGGCTCTTGACCCCTTATGACTTGCGCGATTTGGTGGAGTTTCTGGCCACGAGAAAATAGGGCTGCTTTTCCACCCGCGCCGCCACTACGTTTTTACAGACCCGCAGGAATTTCCCAAGACGCGATGCCAACGCAATCCATCGGCGGCTTCCCGGGAATTTCCGCCGATGTTGGCCGCGTGGACCACGTGGCGTGGTAGTCTTCTTCCGAGTCGGTTTCCTGTCTCCGGAAGAGGGCTTCGCGTCACACCATGTTGATGGCATATCCGCATCCAGAACTGCAATTCACGCACTTGCTCCCCTACGGCGCGCTGCTGCACGACCGAGGAGTCCAGTTCGTGGTCTTCAGCCGATCCGCCACGGCCATGCGATTGCTGCTGTATGATCGCGTCGAAGACCTGGAACCGACCGAAATCATTCGCTTTGACCCCGAAACCGACCGTTGGGGGGATATCTGGAGCCGATTTGTCCCCGGCATTGGCGCCGGACAACTCTATCACTTCCAGGCCGACGGACCCTACGACCCGGAACACGGACAATGGTTCAACGGAAAAGCCCGCCTGATCGATCCCTATGCCAAGGCCCTGGCCGGCGGGTTTCAGCCGTCGACCGACGGGGTCCTGCGACCACCCAAATGCGTCGTCATTGACGATTACTTCGATTGGGAGGGGGACCGCCACCTGCGACGAGATATCTCGGAGACGATCATCTACGAGATGCACGTGCGCGGGTTCACTCAAAGCGCCAGTAGCGGAGTTTCCCAACCGGGTACCTACGCCGGCCTGATCGAAAAGATTCCCCACTTGAAGACGCTTGGCGTCACCGCCGTGGAATTGATGCCGGTGCATGAGTTCCCCATCCTGGATATCCACGGCAATCTGCCGGCCCGCCTGAATTATTGGGGCTACGACCCCATGGCCTTCTTCGCGCCCCATCGCGGGTACGCCGCGGACTCGACTCCAGGCGGCCAGGTCGTGGAATTCAAACAACTCGTCAAAGCCCTGCACCAGGCCGGCATTGAAGTCATCCTGGACGTCGTTTTCAATCACACGTGCGAAGGCAACCACCTCGGCCCCGTGTTGAGCTTCAAGGGGCTGGAAAACCGCGTCTACTACATGCTCGACCACGGCGGCAGTCGCTACCGGAACTTTTCAGGATGCGGCAACACGGTCAATGGCAATCACCCCATCGTGCGGGAGATGATCTTCCATTGCCTCCGCCAGTGGGTCCACAACTACCACATCGATGGCTTCCGCTTCGATCTGGCATCCATCTTGAACCGCGACCGAAACGGAAACCTGGTTCCCAACCCGCCGCTCGTCGAATCGATCGCGGAAGATCCCCTGCTGGCCGATACCAAGATCATCGCCGAAGCCTGGGATGCCGCCGGCGCGTACCAGGTCGGCTCCTTTGCCTCCTTGCGCTGGGCCGAATGGAACGGCCGTTACCGGGATGACATGCGACGATTCTGGCGAGGTGATGACGGCTTGCTGGGCTCCTTCGCAACGCGCCTGGCCGGTTCCAGTGACCTCTATCAGCCCGGCGGGCGACGCCCGTACCACAGCATCAACTTCATTACATCCCACGATGGATTCACGCTGAACGACTTGCACTCGTATGCCGACAAGCACAACGAGGCCAACGGCGAAGGGAACCGGGACGGAGACAACCAGAACTTCAGCGCGAACTACGGCGTCGAAGGTCCCACCACGCGCCCCATGGTCCAGTGGCTGCGGCAGCGACAAATCAAGAACTGCCTGGCAACGCTGCTCTTCAGCCAGGGGGTTCCCATGATCCTGTCCGGGGACGAATGCCAACGCACACAACAAGGGAATAACAATGCCTACTGCCAGGACAATGAAATCTCCTGGTTCGATTGGGACCTGGTGCACGAACACCAGGATCTCGTGCGATTCTGCCGTGCGGTGATCGCCTTTCGCAGGCGCCAACCGACCATCCGCCGTCGAAACTTTTTCTCGGGCAAGACCGTGGGACCCAGGGAACTGCCCGACGTCGCCTGGTTCAACCCCCTGGGAACGGCCGTCGACTGGCGCAGCAACGAAAAGGCCCTGACCTGCATGTTCACCGCGCCCGATCTGACCGAAGACCCCGAAGGTCTGGGGCGACATGTGCTGTTGCTCTTCAACGCCGACGCCGTCACTCGCCAATTTGTCCTGCCCGCCATCGCCAAGTCGGAATCGTGGCGACTGTTCGTCGACACGTCCGCGCTGTCACCCCATGACGTGTTTCCCGATGGGGACGGTCCTCCGCCACCCAAGTCGGGCCGTATCAAGCTCCCCGATCGTTCGCTCCGGTGCTACGTCGCCGTGCTGCCAGGGGACAAGTGATGCCAGAATCGCCTCGTCCGCTGCCGTCTCCGAGGTGGCAGCGGCGGGGTAGCCCCTCCTGGTCTGACCCACGATCGGCGCACCGAGTGACCACGCTCGCCGGAAGACTGTGCACACGGCGCAAGCCTTACCGGTCCCAGTGACATTCCCGGCGCGTCACAGCTTCGCCCGGCCCACCAATCGGGCCAATTCTTGGTAATACATGTATCTTGATCTGGATTGGTCGATACATGGATCTACCTGTCACGTCGGCTCTTCGGCAGGGCTGAGTTGGTCAGCCTGCCAGCTGCATGGCAGCAGCCACCGCGCTCCTCGGAGAACTGAGCATGCGTACCATCACCTTCCACGTATTGACGATGACCGTTCTTGTGGTGTGGAACGTGAGCGGGGCTTGTTGTCAGGCGGTGGAGCCAGCCGAGGACGCTAGCCAGGATGCCCATCTGGTGGTCAACGCCGACAAGCACGATGCCAGCCCCATCCACTGGGTCCAGGAATACAATGAAGCGCGTTTGAAAGGCATTGCCGAATCGCGTCCCGTACTGCTCTTTGTGACAACGGACAACTGCATCTACTGCGAAAAGATGCACACGCAGACCTTCGGCGATGCGAGTATCGTCAGGGAGGTGGTGCAATCGTTCGTGCCTGCGCAATTGAAGCTGGAACCCGAAAGTGAGCTGGCGAAGCAACTGCGGATCACGATCTATCCCACCACGCTGATCATAGCTTCGGACGGCACGATTCTGGACTATGCCCGCGGCTACCTGAGCACGGAGGACCTTCAGAGCCGAATGTCACAGGCCGTGATCAACGTGGACCATATCGCCTCGCTGCCGGCGAGCCGTCAGTAGTTCGGTTCACTCTCCTGGCCGCACGTGGTTCGCGCGGATGCCGTCGGCCCGCTCTTGCGGCAAGTACGCAGGAGAGGATGGTCGTGGATTGCCGCGATCAAGCCTGGGTGCGTTCCGGCGCGGGCCTCCGCCGTACGAGACGCGGGCGGACCCTGGGCCATGCCAGGTGGCCTCAACTCCTTGCCCCGCGACGGTACATATGGCCTGCCATTGCCAAGAGCAGGACCATCCATTCGCCGCCCGGCTCCGGCACCAGGGGCATCGGCACCGAATAGAGATTGAGCGCAAGTGACCAAGCTCCGCCAGGAAGATCAATGCGATCGAATTGAGTGTACACGAGATACCGGCTGTCCGAAGAGAACGTGATCGAATTGGGATCGACGCTTCCGCCTGGCGGGGTGTGACTGCTGAGTCGAATGGGTGCGCCCCCGTATACCGGCACCGCGTAGAGGGCCGTAAAGTTGTCACTGGGGCTGGCATGCTGAACGAAAACGGCCCACTGCCCGTCTGGGGAGAGCTGAAACCCGCGTACCCCATAAGCCCCGCTATCCAGCGAGAAACTCAGTTCCACTGCTTGGCCACCGTCGATCGGCGCACTCAAGAGCCTTAAATTCTGGGGACCCTCGCACCCCAGGTAGCCGTCCAACCAAACGGCACGCGATCCGTCGCTGGTGAATTGCGGATCCCGAATCGTCCGAGGATTGTCGAAGGACGAATCGATCGACTCGCTCAAGCGAATGGGAATACCTCCTTGCACGGGAACTCGATATAGCTCACTGACCTCGATCACGCCGAATGCGCATGGAGCGATCGCCTGCGTGATGGAGTATACAACGTTGGCCGAATCCGGAGACGTAATGTAATGATGCGGATACCGCCCCGTCGGAAGCGGTTCGTTGAGCCGAATGGGACTACCACCGGTCACGGGCGCGCTGTAGACATCGTATTGGCGAAGTGAATGCGTTCCCGCCACAAACACCGCGTGCCGGCTATCGGCGGTTAGCACGAAACCCAGTATGCCCTGATTCGGTAGACTGAGCGTTTCGACCGGCCCTCCCTGAATCGGCACGCTGCGGAGTCCCGTACTGTCATTAAACACGGCGAAGCGGCTGTCGGCCGTTGGTACGACGCTCAAGGAAAATGCAGGGAGACTGGCCACATGGACCGCGTTTTGACCATTGGGATCTATGCGGAACAGTTCCCCCGGTGCGTACAACGCGCCGTGGAAATACAGGATCTGTTGACCGTCGGGAGTGAAACCATAGGCGTATCCCGGGACGTGCACCGCGGGACCGCCATCCCAGGGGACACTAAAGAACTCGTCCCTATCCGGCGAACTACCGACGACGTGGTTGCCCTGCGGACTGATCTCGAACCAGTAGCTGAGAGGGCTCGCCGCCAGTTCCAATGCGGTGCCCCCTGCGGCAGGGACGCTGAATAGATGCTGGAGATCGTTCGAGGCGGACCCGCTACCTCGTGTTCGGTACAGGATGTGGCTGTCATCGGCACTGAAGTAAACGTCAAAGATCCATTCGCCGTCGGGGAGCGGCGAGCTGACCTGGTAACTCTCGCCACCAGCAATGGGAACCGCATGCGCCTGCGTGTAGGGTGCGTCACCCAGCGCGAAACTGACCAGCCGATTGTCATGCGATACCGCGAAGGACCGCCCGGGCCCCAGGGTAGTGCCTGGTGCATTGAGTTGGACTGGGCTCGCCATCAGGCGGCCCTGCCCCATTCGCACCGCGGCACAGCAGCAGGCCATCGCGAGCACCGCGGACACTGCAGTGCGGCGGGTCATTCGGAAATGGATCATCGGTGCGACCGTGTCAGGCGAACGATCCTCATCGGATGGTCATACCCGCATCGATCGTACTCCTCAGTCAGGGGAATTGCAATTCTTCCCTTTGGCCGTTGGCCAATCAGGCGTCGGAGCATCGCATCGCCGATCCGTTTTCGCGGCGTGATCACGCCTCGTTGTCGACGCCCGCCAGTTCGCACAGGTTGGCATCGATGACCGACTGGGGGCAGCTCCAGACCAGAAAGAACAGGGCTTCACGGCACCAGCGGCCGGCCGGGTGTCCGACCACGTAGCCCGCGCCTTTGGCCGCGGCCAGTGCTGCCTGGCTGGTTCGCAGTGCCAGGCTATTGGCACACGTGCGCAGATCGTCCAGCGGTTCGCCACTGCCCGCGGCAATGCGACGTAGAAGCGCCAGTCCCTCGGAGATTTCCGCATCCAGCTGTTCCGCGGCAGCACGCAGATCGGGTCGCCTCATACTTTCGTGTTTCAAGAAATTGCCGGCCGCCATGGCCAGTGCCAAGGCCAAGGTCGACGTGGGGAGTCCACCCGCTTGTCCGCCCCCAGGAACGACCGAAGGCTTCGGACCCGCCAGTAGCCACTTGCGTCCCAGTACCACCTGGTGGAATCGCACCTGGCAGGTCTGACTGGCGGTCAGGCCGACGAGCGCTTCCGGCGGCTCGTAGGTGATCCCGGGGGTCCCACGAGGCACCAGGACCAGTACTTGCTGACCATCTTCCGCCACGGCCCCCGTGACGATGAAATCGACATGGGCTGCACCGGTCACCCAGGGGGTCATTCCATCCAGTCGCAGTGTCGCATCGTCCAGTTGCACTTGCATGACAGGCCGAGCCAGGTGCTGCCGGCTGGTACTGAGGTGGGAGACACCGACCGTGGCGGTCGCATCGCCCTTGGCCAGCTCGGGCAACCACCGCGCCGTGATCGCCCGATTGGAGCTGGCGGCAACCCGCCGGATCGCCGCCGTGATCTGCGTGATCACAAACGCCGTGGTCAGGCAGGCGGCACCCAAGTGCAGCAGGCCCTCGGTGGTCTCGGCCACGGTCCAGCCTTGGCCGCCGTGCGGTTCGTCGACAAACCACTCCGTCACGCCGGCCGCAAAGCACCGTCGCAGGGATTCCTCGGGCCAGGACGGAGTCCGATCCAGCTCGATGGCCCCCTGCCGGAGCATCGAGCAAAGGTCGGCCAGGGCAGATTCATAAGGGCTGCGGATCGTCATGCAGCATCGCCAGGAGGAAAGCGTGGCCAGGAGGGCCTGCCCAGGTCGGGTCGCCTCCACATTGGGTCAACGATATAATCGCCAGATTACGGTCTGAATGGGAACGTCTTCGAAACCGTGAGCCGTCTATTCTGCCATGGACAAACCACTGCAACAAGAACCATCCGCAGCGAAACAAGAACTGTCGCGCAGGGCCACGGACTTCGATTTGGAGCTCGATGCTACCCCGTTGACCTCCACCACGGCCGCCGCCGTTGCCTTGCATAAGAAATGTCAGGCCTTGGCCAATAATCTCTGGTGGTCCTGGCATCCCGAAGTGACCAACCTTTTCCGGGACATCGATCCCATTCGCTGGCGGCAGCTGGATCACAATCCCATAGCGCTTTTGCGGGAGATTTCCCCCGAGCAACTCGACGCCCGCGCCACCGAAATTGGCCTTTCCAGCCGCATCAATCACGCCCATCGGCAGCTCAAGACGTATCTCGAAAGCAACCAGACCTGGGCCGACACCCATGCGGGCGTCTTGGGCGCGCGGCCCGTGGCCTATTTTTCTGCCGAGTTTGGCGTGCATGAGTCACTGCCGATTTACTCCGGGGGTCTCGGCGTACTGTCAGGCGACCACATCAAGAGCGCCAGCGGGCTGGGAGTGCCGCTGGTGGCCGTTGGTCTCTACTACAACCAAGGCTATTTTCGACAACGCCTGGACGAGCATGGATACCAGGTCGAGGAATACCTGGACACTCAGATCGGCAATCTGCCTTGCCGCGAGGCAAGCGACGCGGACGGAAAGCCAATCACCGTCCGGATCGACACGCGGCAAGGGCCCGTGTTTGCCAAGGTCTGGCTCATGATGGTGGGACGCGTTCCCCTCTATCTGCTGGACTGCGACCTGGAGGGCAACCGTCCCGAGGATCGGTCCCTGACCAGCCGGCTCTATGGAGGGGATGAACGGACCCGTATTCGGCAGGAACTGGTGCTGGGCATTGGCGGGGTTCGGGCCCTGCACGCACTGAAGATCAATCCCAGTGTTTTCCATTTGAACGAGGGGCACAGCGCCTTCGCGCCGCTCGAGGTGATCCGCTCCGAGATGCTGGAATATGGCCTCGACTTCGACGATGCCCTGCGGGAAATCGCTCGACACACGGTCTTCACGACCCATACCCCCGTCCCGGCCGGCCATGACCGCTTCACGGCGGACCTGGTCGAAGAGCATTTGGGGCCGGTCCGCGACAACCTGGGAATCTCCCAGGAGCAGCTGATGGAATTGGGGCGAGTCGATCCGAGCAACGACAACGAGCTGTTTTGCATGACGGTCCTGGGGCTGAAACTCTCTCGCAGGGCCAATGCCGTCAGCTCGCTGCATGGGCATATCAGTCGGCGGATGTGGGCCGGCCTGTGGCCCTACCGGGCCGAGGAAGAAATTCCCATTGGCCACATCACCAACGGCGTCCACATCCCCAGCTGGCTCGCAGGTCAGATGCTCCAGCTGTATGACCGCCATTTTCCCGCGAACTGGATGCGGCGGATGGGCGAACCACAAGTCTGGGAGAACATCTACGGAGTCGATCCCGGCGAATTGTGGGAGACCCACCAGGCCTTGAAGAATCTGCTCTTCAGCTTTGTCCGCCGGCGGCTCAGCCGGCAACTTCGTCGGCGCGGCGAAACCAGCGATGCGGTGGAAAAGGCGCGCAACCTTTTGGATCCGAACGTGCTCACCATCGGGTTCGCCCGCCGGTTCGCCACCTACAAACGGGCCGATCTCCTGCTGTCGGATCTCGATCGCCTGAATGAAATCGTTCGCCATGTGGATCGGCCGGTCCAGTTCATCTTCGCCGGAAAGGCCCACCCCAAGGATGAACCGGGCAAGTTGTTGATCCAGAAGATCGCCAGCATGCGACACGATCCGCGGTTTCAGGACCATATTGTCTATGTCGAAGACTATGACATCAACGTCTGCCGCCATCTGGTGCAGGGGGTCGACGTCTGGCTGAATACGCCCCGCCGCCCCATGGAGGCGTCCGGCACCAGTGGGCAGAAAGTCGTCCTGAATGGCGGGCTGAACTTATCGGTCCTGGATGGCTGGTGGGCCGAGGCGTACGACGGTTCGAATGGCTTTGCCATCGGGCGCGGCAGCCGGCACGTTTCCGATACGATTACCGACCAGCGCGACGCGCAATGTCTCTACCAGGTGCTTCGTGAGCAAGTCATCCCCCTGTTCTACGAACGGGATGTGGATGGCCTGCCGCGACAATGGATCCGGCGGATGATGAACTCGATCGGCTCGCTGACCTGGCGATTCAGTTCCCATCGCATGGTCATGGACTACACGCGCTCGTGTTATGTGCCCGCGGCCGGGGGCCTGAGCTGCGAGACGAAGGCGTAGCCCTTCCGGCCGCGGCATGTGCGGGCGTGATTGTGAGCAACAGCCGGCAAATAGGTGACCCTCCCCCGAATAAATTCGGGGGCCTCCCATGCCACCGGTTTCCAACCGGTGGTCCTGACCAACTGCCTAGGCCGGTGGTGACCCTCCCCCGAATGAATTCGGGGGACTCCCATGCCACCGGTTTCCAACCGGTGGTCCTGACCACCTGCCTAGGCCGCTTCCAGCGGGATGGCCGGCACAAACGCATAGGGCTTTTCAATCAGAACGTCCTGCATGCTGATAGGCCCGGGACCGGTACAGGAAATCTACCAGATTGCCTTCGTGCGGCTGATACCAGTTCAAGTGCGTCGTGGGGATCGGACCGATATTCAGCCGGTCAATCGAGCGGGCCTGCGTCAGGTCCTCGATCCAGGAGTCATCGTGAGTAATGGCCGTGGCGACCAGCGTCGGTCCGATCTCGCGGAGGATGGCCTGTTGCGGGCAGGTGACCACGGTGGTGAAGGGAAACATGAACTCGCGCCGCGCGATGCGGCGCTGAGGCGAATCGGCGTGGACGATCATGGGGCGCAGGTACGCACAGCGATCCAATTCCACCAGGCGCAGTCCGTACGATGCGGTCCCGTCACGGACGCCGGCCTCCTGAAGGTCGGCTTCGATCAACGACCAGGTCCCCCGAGCCATGTCGCGGGACACGAACGCGGCCAGACGGGCGTCGGGATCCTCCGGAGGTTTGACCTCGATGGGCCCCAGCCGCTGACTCAACGCCTCGGCAATCTCGGCCGTGTGCCGGGAGGCATAGATGGCGGAACAGTTGATGCAGCTCCGCCCCCCATTGGCAACGATACTCTCCACCATCAGGTCCAGATGGTCCTGCCAGTGATCGACCTCGTCGTCCCCCAGCAAGATTTTCGAGAACCCGGGCCCGTGGACTTGGACTCGGGAATTTCCCGCGTATTGTTCGACCGTCTTTTCGCTGCCAAAGATCATGGCCCGCTGCGACTGCGACAGGATGGCGTTCCCCACGTCGTGCTCGCCGGGATACAGGCCCATCGACTCGGGGGGGATACCTGCCTGGCGCCAGGCGGCCACGATGCGGTAGGGGGTCCAGGGTTCTGCCGAGCCTGGCTTCAGCATCAGTCCGACAAACAGGGGAATGGCCGGTAGCCAAAGGGAATGGACGCCCGGGGAATTGGAGGGGAGCACAGCGCCCAGGATCGGGGACTGCGCCTGGTAACTGACCAGTACCTTCCGTGCCTCGACGCCGTGACCGCGGGCAAAGATCTCGAGGTCCAGGCCGCGTGTCAGCGCGTCCAGGATGCCCCCCATGTGGGAGAGCACGAAATGGATCTTCCGCATGTTCGCTCGGCACATCGACTCGGGCAATCCCGTACTGCCCGATTGGGCACGCACAAACGCGTCGGCCGACTGGGTTTCGCCCGACAGTCCCATGGGCAGTTCGCCCGCCAGGAAGAGTTCCGCCGCCCGCTCACACCCCTGGATCAGTTCGCGACTGCCCAGTTGCCGGAGCGCGTCTCGGGCGGCCGTCCCCTTCTTTTGATCCCGCAGCACGAGCCCCGAGTTGGCAAGACTCAAACGGGCAATCGGTTCACCCGTCAGAAAGTGATCGACTGCCGCCGTTTCCAAGGACTCGTACCGCTGGCCCCAGCGGATCACGGGCAAGTGTAACATGCGGTTCTCCCGGACGGAGCGAATGGACAAATCCCTGGCAGGCACCCAGCCATCCTAGTAGGCTAGACCAAGATTCAAAACCGGGGGCGAGCCCCTGGGCAACCTGTCCCGACCGTGGATCGTCGACTCATGACCGCATCGATCCGTGTAGCAGCCGCCGCCCTGAACCAAACGCCTCTGGATTGGGACGGCAATGCCGCGCGGATTCGCCAGGCAATCGACCTGGCGCGGGGAGAAGGGGTGCAGCTCCTTTGCCTGCCGGAGTTGTGCATTACCGGGTATGGCTGCGAGGACGCATTCCAGGCGCGAGGCGTCGTGGAAATGGCTTGGACCGTCCTGCGGGAGCTCCTGCCCGCCACGCAGGACATGCTCGTGGCATTGGGCCTTCCGGTTCTGTTCCAGGATCAGCGGTACAACGGTGCGGCCCTGGCTGGCGATGGCCGGCTCTTGGGAGTCGTTGGGAAGCAAAACCTGGCAGGGGACGGCCTGCACTATGAACCTCGCTGGTTCCGGCCCTGGCCCAACAACTGCGATGCCATGATCGCGTTCGAAGGTCGATCGGTGCCCCTGGGCGACTTGATCTTTGACTGTGGTGGCGTCCGCATCGGATTCGAGATCTGCGAGGACGCCTGGGTCTTTCAGCGCCCGGGGGGTGAACTGGCGGCAATGGGGGTCGACGTGATCCTGAATCCCAGTGCCAGCCATTTTGCCTTTGGCAAACACATGCTGCGGCGGCGACTGGTGGAAGAGGGCTCACGGGCCTTCCGCGCGGCCTATGTCTACGCCAACCTCTTGGGAAATGAGGCCGGCCGAGCCATCTATGATGGCGATTGCTTTGTGGCCACCGAAGGGAACCTTGTGATTCAAGGTCCCCGCTTCGGTTATCGCGGCGCATCCATTGCATCGGCAGACGTGGACCTGAACCGGCTGAGGCAGTCTCGCGGCACGGCCATCCGTTCCCTCCTGGGCGCCGCAAACTGTGGCTCGCGGGTGGTGGAATCCCCATTCACCTGGCGCGGACCGTCGGCGAGCACGCGGGCCCGTTCTTCGCTCAAGTGCGACACCCCGTATCAGCCCCCCAGCAAAATGGAAGAATTCACGCAGGCAGTGGCCTTGGGGCTCTGGGACTACCTCCGCAAAAGCCACTCTCGCGGATTCGTCGTCTCGCTGAGCGGTGGCGCCGATTCCTCGGCCGTGGCACTGCTCGTCTCCTGCATGGCGCGATTGGCAGACCGCGAACTGGGCTGGCAAGGCCTTCAGGCAAGCCTGCCCTATATCGAGGCGATCCAAAGGGCGACCGACGTAGAGCAAGCCATTCCGTACCTGCTGACCTGCGTCTACCAGGCCACCCGAAACAGCTCGACGACCACGCTGGAAGCCGCTCGAACCGTCGCCACAGGCCTCAAGGCACGATTTCTGACACTCGACGTCGACCCCATCGTGACCGCCTACGTCGATCAGATCAGCCAGGTCATCGGACGACCCCTGACCTGGGCCACCGATGATATTCCACTTCAGAATATTCAAGCGCGGGCACGAGCCCCCAGCGCGTGGCTGCTGGCGAACCTCGCCGGAAGCCTGCTGCTCTCCACCAGCAACCGCTCGGAAGCCGCCGTCGGCTACGCCACCATGGACGGCGACACCGCCGGGGGGCTGGCCCCGATCGCCGGGATCGATAAGGCCTTTCTACGTCACTGGCTAGTCTGGATGGAATCCATCGGCCCCGCCACGCTAGGGCCGTTCCCGTTTCTCAACGTCGTCAATTCGCTGGAACCTACTGCCGAACTCCGGCCCGCCGCCGCACGGCAGACTGACGAGGCCGACTTGATGCCCTATCCCGTGCTGGATGCCATCGAACGCGCGGCCATTCGCGACAAACTCGTGCCGAACGAGTGCCTCACCCGCCTGGCCCTCGAGTTTTCGCAATACTCCGAGGAGCAGCGAATCGCCTGGGTACAACGCTTCTTTGACCTCTGGTGCCGCAATCAATGGAAACGCGAACGCTACGCGCCATCGTTTCACCTGGACGACGAGAACCTCGACCCCAAGACCTGGTGCCGGTTCCCCATCCTCTCGGGCGGCTTCGTCCGCGAACTGCGTGAATTGGGTGAGAGTTAAGTCCTTAGCACCCATCCCCCCACACACCGGATTCATGCCAAAATGGCAGCATGGTCCGCATCCGACTGTTTTTGACATATCCCATTGTCAAAAATGTGAAATCCTCTAGGATGTTGAAGGACAGCTCGTTGGGACCTGACACATGCCCTACACGGTAGAGACTTCGGATCGAGCGCTTTTGGACTTGCTGCGAGCCAGTGGCAGGCTTCGGATCGCCGAATTGACGGACCGGCTGGGAGTGACGGCCACGGCGGTACGGCAGCGGATGCGCCGCCTGATTGCGGCGGGTTTGGTGGACCGGTCTGCGGTTGGTGCGGGGAGGGGCCGGCCCTGGCACGTCTATTCGCTGACAGAGCTCGGTCGGCGAGAGTTCGGGTCCAATTTCGCGGATATGGCCGTTGCCTTGTGGGACGAGCTGCGATCGATTCGGGATCCCGAGATACGTCGTGGTTTGCTCGGCCGAGTTACGCGGCGTTTGGCGGGTCAATATCACTCGCGGATGGCAGGCGCGACCCCGGAGCAGCGAATGCGGGAAGTCGCGACCTTGCTGCAGGAGCGCAAGGTACCGTTCCATGTGGAGACCCAGGATGGCCTGCCGGTCCTCAAGGCCTTGGCCTGCCCCTATACTGAGCTGGCGGAACGGGATCGTTCCGTATGTGCCATGGAACGCATGCTGTTTTCGGACCTGGTCGGTGCACCGTTGCATTTAGCGCAGTGCCGACTGGATGGCGAGCCATGCTGCACATTTCACCCTCCCGCCGCTACCACTGAGGCCCTGACATGACCCAGGCATGGATTGAAGGTCGATTTGACGAGGAAAGCGTGGTATTGACCACGATCGAGCAGGCGATCAATTGGGCCCGGCAATCCAGTATCTGGCCGATGACGTTTGGCCTGGCCTGTTGCGCGATCGAAATGATGGCCACGGGGGCCAGTCGCTTTGACATCGACCGGTTTGGTGCGGGTGCCTTCCGGGCGACCCCCCGCCAGTCGGACCTCATGATCGTCGCGGGGACCGTCACGTACAAAATGGCCAGTCGCGTCCAGCGGTTGTACCACCAGATGCCCGATCCCAAATTTGTGATCGCGATGGGCGCCTGCACGGTGGGTGGCGGCCCCTATTTCAAGTGGGGCTATCATGTGGTGAAAGGGGTCGATTTGGTGGTGCCCGTCGACGTATACGTGCCGGGTTGTCCGCCGCGGCCCGAGGCACTGCTTGAGGGCCTGATGCGGATCCAGGACAAGATTCGCGGGCAACGCATGGGTCGGAAAAAGGGAACGGGGACCGGATTCGGTACGCGGGGACTCAAGGCCGAAGACGAACTTCCGTTGCCGCATCATTCGGGCTACGTCCAGACCACGGTCGACATCGAACCGTTGACCGACCATCAGAAGATCACCGGTTGAGCGCTGGGAAATGGAAGGGGAGAGCCCGTGAGGGCCGCCGAACATGGCAGAATCGCTGAAAATCATCGACTTACACGTCTCCGTCGAAGACGTCTCGATCCTCCATGGCGTCGATCTGGAACTGTGCCGGGGCGAAATCCACGCCTTGATGGGACCCAATGGCTCGGGCAAGAGCACGCTCGGACTGGCCGTGATGGGGCACCCCAAGTACCGAGTTACGCAAGGCCGCATCGAACTGAATGGCGAGGAGATCCAGGACCTCGAGCCGGACGAACGGGCGCGACGCGGCCTCTTCATGGCCTTTCAGCGACCGATCGCCATCCCCGGAGTCAAGATGGCAGACTTTCTGAGACATGCCACAACGAATGTCCGGTTTCCCAATCGTCACGAAGGAGAAGAGCTGATCCCCATGCGCGAGTTCCGCAAGGAACTGCGGGAGCGAATGAGCCAGCTCCGCATGGAAGAGCAGTTTGCCCGGCGCTATGTCAATGACGGTTTCTCGGGGGGTGAGATGAAGCGGGCCGAGATCCTGCAACTCGCCATGCTGCAGCCCAAGTTCGCCATCCTGGACGAGACCGACAGCGGTCTGGACGCGGACGCGGTCCGCCTGGCCAGTCAGAGCATCGCGGAAATCGGCGGGCATGATCAAATTGGCCTGTTGGTGATCACCCACCATGACAAGCTTTTGGAACACAATCCACCCGACAAGACTCATGTCATGCTGGGGGGTCGCATTGTCGAGACCGGTGGATTCGAGCTGGCGCGCGAACTGCACGAAATGGGCTACGACCGCATCCGGGCGGAGCACCCCGATGCCGAAGCCGCCAACCGGGCAATGGTGGAACGGACCGAGACACAGCCCGTCGGATGAGCTACGACCGACCGCTGCAAAGAAGGCAAATCGCATGGCCACTGATTTGGTAAACCCGCTGTCGAACGACGCCCTCGGCGAAATCAACAAGTACGACTTTCGCACCGAAAGCAAGGCGGTCTTCAAGGCCCGCAAAGGTCTCGATCGCGACATCGTACGCCAGATCTCGGATCTGAAGAACGAACCCGAATGGATGCGAGAGTTCCGTCTTCACAGCCTGGACATCTTCGAATCGAAACCGATGCCGCATTGGGGCGGGAATATCGCCCTGGACTTTCAGGATGTCTACTACTACCTGAAGCCGACCGAAGGGCAGGGGCGCACCTGGGATGAGGTTCCCGCGGAAATCAAAGAGACGTTCGACAAGCTGGGCATTCCCGAAGCCGAACGCAAGTACCTGGCAGGCGTGAAGGCCCAGTTTGAAAGTGAAGTCGTCTACGGTTCCCTCAAGGAGGAACTGGGCAGGCAGGGGGTCATCTTTACCGACACCGACACGGCCGTGCGGGAACACGCCGATCTCTTGCGCGAATATTTCGCCACGGTCATTCCTCCGGAGGACAACAAGTTCGCAGCCCTGAACTCGGCCGTCTGGTCCGGCGGTTCGTTCATCTACGTCCCCCCCGGGGTCAAGATCGAGTATCCCTTGCAGGCCTATTTCCGCATCAATGCCGAGAGCATGGGGCAGTTCGAGCGGACCCTGATCATCGTGGACGAGGGTGCTCAGGTGCACTACGTGGAAGGGTGCACCGCCCCCATGTACAGCTCCGAGAGTCTCCATTCCGCCGTGGTCGAAATCGTGGTCAAACGAGGCGGACGCTGCCGATACACGACGATTCAGAACTGGGCCAACAATATCTATAACCTGGTGACCAAGCGGGCCATGGCCTATCGGGATGCCACGATGGAATGGATCGATGGCAATCTGGGCAGCCGGCTGACCATGAAGTATCCGGCCGTCTACATGATGGAGCCCGGCGCTCGTGGGGAGATTCTCTCCATTGCGTTCGCCTCCAAAGGGCAGCATCAGGATGCAGGTGCCAAGCTCGTGCACTGTGCTCCCAACACCACGGGCCAGATCATCTCCAAGTCGATTTCCAAGAATGGCGGTCGCAGCAGCTACCGCGGCCTGGTCAAGGTGGAAAAAGGGGCCACGGGCGCTCGTTCCAGCGTCGTCTGCGATGCCTTGATCCTGGACCCGATCAGCCGCAGCGATACGTATCCCTATATTGAAATCTCCGAACAGGATGTCTCGGTCGGCCATGAGGCCAGTGTGTCGCGGATCGGTGAAGAGCAACTGTTCTATCTGATGAGCCGCGGGCTCTCCGAAGCCGAAGCCAGCACCATGATCGTTAACGGATTCATTGAGCCGCTGGTGAAGGAACTGCCCATGGAATATGCCGTGGAGATGAACCGGCTGATCCAATTGCAGATGGAAGGCTCCGTCGGCTGACGAGACGTTCGCATGATCGCTACGAAGGAACAGCAGCGTGCCGGCTTTACCCCCGAGGCCTTTCATGCCTTTGTGGAATCACGCCGCGAGCCCGATTGGCTGATCGATCGCCGGCGCCGGGCCTGGGCCGCGTATGAACACCTGCCCTGGCCCTCCCGACAGGACGAAGAATGGTCCCGAACGGATATCCGCCTCTTCCAAGACAAGGACTTTTCCCTGGCCGTCCCGGATGGTTCGGACCGATCGGACTCGGCCGACGACGAAATCCGTCCGCTCCTATCCGAAGGGGTCACCCTGGCGGGATTCGTGCGCGCCGAAAATGGCATTCCGCACGCCAGCCACCTGGAACCGGTCTGGTCCCAGCGAGGCGTCCTGTTTGAACAGCTGGCAGTCGCCGCAAGTAACCACCCCAACGTGGCCCGCCCGTACTTCGAACGGGAATTGATCCCGCACGGCCTCGACCGCTTCGCAGCGCTGCAGGCAGCTGCCTGGTCGAACGGCGCATTGCTCTACGTTCCCAAAGGTGTGGTGGTCAAGGATCCCCTCCACGTCCTCTCCGGCCTGTCTGGACAGGGTACGGACATCAGCCGCCTGCTGGTCATCATGGGTGAGGGGAGCGAAGCCACACTGCTCACGGAACTCGCCAGTCGCCGGGAAGACGACCGTGGCTTCCACTGCGGTGCGATTGAGCTGTTTCTGGCTCCTGGCGCGCACCTGCGCTTCGTCAGCCTGCAGAACTGGGGGACCGGCGTCTGGCACTTTGCACATCACCGAGCCGTGCTGGATCGGGATGCCAGCCTGCAATGGACGAGTGGAGCGCTGGGGAGCAGGCTTTCCAAGGTCAACCAGCACGTGCTGCTCGATGGCGTCGGTGCCGAATCGCAAGTCAACGGCGTGATGTTCACCGAAGGAAAACAGCACCTTTCGTATCATACGTTGCAGCATCACCGCGCACCGCATTGCCGCAGCGACTTCCTGTACAAGGCGGCATTGCAGGATCAGTCCCGCACCGTCTGGCGGGGGATGATCAAGGTCGATCCCGGCGCCCAGAAGACCGATGGTTACCAGCGGAACGACAATCTGCTGCTCTCCTCCCAGGCCCGCGCCGATTCGATTCCCGGCCTGGAGATTCAGGCGGACGATGTCCGATGCACCCACGGTTCGACCAGTGGCCGAGTCGACGAGGAACTGATTTTCTATGCTCAGGCCCGCGGATTCACCCGGCAAGAAGCCATTCGCATGATTGTGACCGGATTCTTTCAGCAAGTCTTTGATCGCATTTCGATCGACAGTGTTCGCGAAGCCCTGGGACGAGCCATCGCCCGACGGGTGCGGGAATACGAGTAGGGCGGGTGCGACCGGCAACCGTGCCCAAGGGGCCACCATGCCCGAATTTGTCCCTGTCTGCCGCGCTTCCGAGATCCCGGATCCCGGTAAACGCACCGTGGTCGTGCAAGACCGAATTGTCGTGGTATTCCGGGTCGACAACGAGTTTTTCTGCCTGGATGACGTCTGCACGCATGATGGCGGACCCTTGGGTGAGGGGACGCTGCAGAACCATTCCATTACCTGTCCCCGACATGGCGCCCGCTTCGACATTCGCAACGGCAAGGTGCTCTGCATGCCCGCCACCGAGCCCACCATCGCCCATGAAGTGAAGGTCGAAAACGAGCAGGTCTTCGTCCGCCTCGCCAGCGAAGTTGCCTGACCTTTCGCGGCCTCGTGCCATGGGTTCGCGAGGGCGAGCGGCACGGAGGCAACTGCGATAGGAGCGCAGCCGCCAATCCTCTATCCTACGCGGGGCCCCGGAAGTCCACCTGGTCACGGAGGATGATCATGTTCGCCACCGCGTCCCGTCGCCAGCGAGAATTGGGTGTCGCTCGAGACGTCGTATCGCAATTGGCCGAGTTGCTCGACAGCCGCGTTTCCGTTCGCCTTTGGGATGGCACGGTCCTGCCTCTGGGCGGAACGGTAGAACCTGGCCTGGAAGTATCGATCAGCGGCCCCGGTGTCATCGGATCCCTGCTCCGGCGCCCTACCGCCAGCAATTTGCTGCAGCACTTCGCAGCCGGGCACATCGACTACCACGGCGCGGAACTGCTCCCCTTCCTGGAAACAGCGCGGGTACGGAATTCCCGGCGGAGGACTCGGCAGATACGAAAATCGCTGCTGGCCCGACTGGCCTGGACGTTTCTGCCGGCCCGCCAATTCCATGCCGCCGGCCCCAAGGCGTACCCCGGGGATGAAACGGGGCGCCGCCCAGCAACACGCGATAACGGCAGCTTCATTCGCTTTCACTACGATGTCGGCAATGAGTTCTACCAGCTCTTCCTCGATCCCCTCATGGTCTACTCGTGTGCCTATTTCCACGATCCGCTCGAGTCCCTGGAAGTGGCCCAGCGAAACAAGCTGGAGATGATCTGCCGCAAACTGCGGCTTCGGCCGGGTGAACGACTTCTCGATATCGGCTGTGGCTGGGGCGGACTGATCTGTTACGCCGCTCAGCACTACGGCGTTTCGGCCCATGGGATCACCTTGTCCGAGCGTCAGCTGGAATTTGCAAGGAACCAGATCGAAGCGCTGGGGCTGTCCGGACGGGTCTCCGTGGAACTGGCGGATTACAGCCAGGTTGAGGCGCCGTTCGACAAGGTCGCCAGCATCGGGATGGTGGAACATGTGGGGATCGACAACATGCCGAACTACATGCGCAAGATCTATTCCCTGCTGCCCGATCGGGGCCTCTTCCTGAACCACGGCATCACGCGCCCCGCCAAGCACAATCGGCGTTCGTTCCGCCGCATGACCACGGAACGCCGACTCTTGAACCGGTACATCTTTCCTGGCGGGGAACTGGATCACCTCGGCCATCTGACGGAATGCATGGAAGCGGCCGGGTTTGAAGTACACGACGTCGAGGGATGGCGGCAGCATTACGCCATGACCTGCCGGCACTGGGCGCACCGCCTGGAAGCTCGGCGAGACGACGCCGTGCGATTGGTCGGACGGGAACAGTATCGCCTATGGCAGCTCTACCTGGCCGGCGTCGGCCTGGCACTGGCCGACGGCACGGCAGGCATCTATCAGACGCTCGCCAGCAAACGCGCCAGCAAGGGTCTTTCGGGAATGCCGCTGACCCGCGCCGCGCTCTACGACCATGAAGTGCCACATCGTACCCAGTAACCAGCCTGCGGCCGCGGAGACCGTCAAGGCACGATCGCAGCATCGTCGCTAGCAAGTCCCTGAGATTTGTGCCAATCGATTTCAAGTGATTCCGTCGGTCAGCCGATTCTGAAAGCGAATCGATCTGAAGTGGAGTCACGGCCATCAACGCGCTCAGCGAACAGGACGTGCATCGTTCCAATTGCCAGGCGGAGTCGGTTCTGGCAGAACCGGAACCGCTGATCACGGCGGATCTTGCGCACGTCCGCAAACTGGGTTGGGACGGCACGCGGATCGCCCATGCGATCTTTCGCCTGCGAAATGACAATATCGAGGGACTGCCACCACAAGGGACCGGCGATCCACACGCCTTCGGCCGCCTCTACATCGAACACCCCGACACCTGGCGATTGCTGCTGACGCACGACGAACAGCTCGCCGGATGCTGGCATTTTCTGCCCTTGAAGCCAGATCTCTTCCAGCTGGCCATGCAGGGACAGCTGAATGCCTGCGACCTGCAGCCGCAGATGATTGAGCCACTGCATGCGGCGGGCTGGTACGACGTGTATACCCTGACGTACCTGGTATGCCCGCAATGGCGGTATTCGGCGGCGTCCCTCAAGTTCGCCCGCTCGATGTTCGACGTCATTTGCCAGCTGGCCCATCGCTCAATTTTCATTCACCAGCTCGGTGCCAACTTCGTGACCAGGGAGGGACTGGCCATTGGTCGGGCCCTGGGACTGCGGCACCTTTGCGATCATTACATCCGCGGCAGCATCTTTTGCGGCACGATGCCGCAGCTGTTGCAGGAGATGAACTACACCGATCGCCGCGGCACGATGGTCCGGCAGCTGCGTGACTTGTATGCCGCCGCGGGGCCGGTGACTCGCGACGCACGATAGACAAGCCCAAGGATTTTTCACTGTTTCCGCTGGTTCATCGCCAGCTCGCGGCGGAATCGGCGGACGAGCGATTGGACGACGGGGGGCAATTTCGAGCGAAGCAGATTGGCACCGTCAAACCAGGCCGTGGGCTCCACAAACAACACATGCCCCTCGACGAACAACTTGTGTTTGCGGCCTGGCAGCTGCGTGACCTTCAGTGAGTAAATGGCGCCGGGGTACGAGTGAGACGTGGCTGCGTCTTCGTCCTCGTCGTCGCCGCGGGGCATGCGCTTCCAGGTATTGGGGAATTCAACATCGTCGCGAAAACGCGGGTCCACGTATCCCGCCAAGATGATCGATTCGCCAGACTGCGTCGCGAAACTGCGACTGGCCGTTTTCAGCTCGATGCGGTCAAGCACATTCGAGACGGCGTACCCGTAGGCCTCACCGGCATCGTCCGAAGACCGATCGCCTGCGACGGCAATTCCCAGTCTCTTGAGCGCTTCGGGCGGGATCTCCTGGGCCTGTGAAACTTCCGAATCGGAGGCAACCAAGTCGGTCAGCTCCCGTTTCCCGGCCAACTGGCTCAAATCACCCGTCGCGGTGAAGAACACATCGAGCCGTTTCAACGGCTGAGAATTCTCGTCCTCCAGGTCGGCCAGTCGGATGATCTGAGGGGCCAGCTGGGAGGACCTCAGGAATTCGTCGAGCGGCAGGTCCTCGGCCACCAGTTTCTCCAGCTTCGACTGGACCGTGTCGGCGGAAAGTCCATCGGGCAGATAGAACTCGGGAAGCAAGGCCTTGGCGTGACCCGGAATGGGACTGGCTCGCTGCAGTTCCTGCCAGACAACGTTGGCGTGATGGGGTGGTAGAGCGAGAAGGGAACTGCCGTCGAGCCACATCAGCAACCACGGGGCGAGCCCCGCGCCCACCCAACGCACGGTCGACCGTCGGCAATTCATGGCGGACCTGTTCTTGCCTGGCTCAGCAGAAACGCCTCCATCCGCTGGGCTTCCGCCAGAGTGTACCGAGGCTGCGCAAACAAACTGGCTCCCTCTGGCGGTACGGGAATCGTCCGCACGGTCGGCGGGATATGCGTGACGGCAAAGGCAACCTCCGTTGGAAACCCCAAATGGTACTCTGCCAGGTCCACCTGCAGCGCAGCGGGGCACGTCAGGCCCGGCTGCAACCAATGCACGTCGCCGTGGAGTTGCAAGGTTTCTGCCGGCGCTCCGTGGTCCAGCCGCCACACATAACTGGTCAACTGTCCGGTCGCAGGCTCGACGTGGTGCGCGTAACGAATGGTCGCTGCCACGTGTCGGCTTCCCAACGGCATCACAATGGGAGTATCGATAATCACGCCTTGGCCCCAGGCCGCGACCAGCCGGATTTCATTGAGTTTGCCTTGCAGGTGGTTCAACACGAACCGTTCGATCCAGTCCAGGTTCGCGCCCAGCTGCGCTTGAGATTCGGGCGAGATGACGACCTGACGTCCATTGAGATAGGTTCCCAGTCCAAAGCCCAAAGCGGTCAGTTGGAACTGCTGTGTGGCAGGATTTCGCTGCACCCGCGCGGTGTTCACCGTGAAGAAGCGCGTGGCGACGTCCACGGTGTACTGCGAGACCTTGGCCCGCTGGTCGGGGGCCATGGCCGGTTGGCTGACCAAGACCAGATGCGACCATCCCGCATTTGCCGCGGCGTCGGTCGTCATTCCAGGTGCAATGCGTTCCAGGCGGATTGGCGGCGGCGCAGCGTTCGTGGTTGGCTGCGCATGGACGGAGCCTTGGGAGCAGAGGACGGAAGCTCCCAGCAGGAGCACGAAGCACTGCGTGCGAAGGGTGGCGTGGGTCATGGCGGCGATCGTAGCGGCAAACCTGGGGTACGTCAGCGTGACTTTCCTTTGGGGCGGGGGAGGCTGCGATTTCCTTTGCCACGATAGCGGCCGCGTCCCGTGCCGCGCCCCCGCGTGGCACCTCGCTCGGCTGGCTTGCCTCCACCATCCAGTTCCTCTTTCAGGTCGAGGATCCGATCGCGGATGGCGGCCGCGCGTTCGAATTCCATGGCGTCCGCCGCCGCTAGCATTTCCTTCTCCAGCTCCTCGACGTATTCCAGGCGGGCGCTCTGGTCCTCGGGACCGCGGCGACCGGCCGCTTCATTGGCGCGACGGTGCGCCGTCACCTCCGCTTCGATGCCTTCCCGAATCGCCTTACGAATCGTCTCCGGCACGATGCCATGCTGACGGTTAAACGCCTCCTGGATGGCACGGCGCCGCTGGGTTTCATCAATGGCCCGCTGCATGGAATCGGTGACGCGATCCGCGTAAAGGATGACCTTCGCGTTCACGTTGCGGGCGGAACGACCAATGGTTTGAATCAGGGACGTATCGCTGCGCAAGAAACCTTCTTTGTCAGCGTCCAGGACCGCAACGAGTGAGACTTCCGGCAAGTCGAGCCCTTCCCGCAACAGGTTCACCCCGACGACAGCGTCAAAACGCCCTTCGCGAAGGTCACGAAGGATCTCGACCCGTTCGAACGCATCCAGCTCGGAATGAAGCCACTTGCAGGCAACACCCTGCTGGCTCAAGTAGCTGGCCAGGTCTTCTGCCAGCTGTTTGGTCAGCGTCGTCACCAGGACCCGTTCGCGCGCCGCGGTTCGCTCACGAATCTGCTGTAAGAGGTGGGGAACCTGACCGTGGGCACTGACCACTTCGACGACCGGGTCCAAGAGTCCCGTGGGTCGGATGATCTGCTCGACGACCTCGCCCCCCGTTTTCTCCATTTCGTAATCGCCCGGGGTGGCGGAGACGAGGATGCAGGAGTGGACGAAGCGCTCCCATTCTTCGAACTTGAGTGGTCGGTTGTCGAGCGCGCTGGGCAGTCGGAATCCATGCTCCACCAGCGTCTGTTTGCGGCTGCGGTCCCCCGCATACATGGCTCGTATCTGGGGGATCGTGACATGCGATTCGTCGATGAACAGCAGAAAGTCCTTGGGGAAGAAATTGAACAGCGTATCGGGTGTGGAACCAGGTGGCCGGCCAGAAAGCGGCCGGCTGTAGTTCTCGATCCCCGGGCAATACCCCACGTGCCCCAGCATCTCAATGTCGAATCGAGTCCGAGCACTCAGCCGCTGTGCCTCGAGGAGCTTTCCCTCGGCGTTGAGCACCTTCAGCCGTTCGTCGAGCTCGGCGCGAATCTCCGCGACAGCGCCGCTGATCCGGTCTTCCGGCATCACAAAATGCTTGGCCGGATAAATGTAGATGCTCTCGCGAGACTCGATCACTTCACCCGACGTGGGATTGATGTACGACAGTTGATCGACATCGTCCCCCCAGAATTCCAGCCGAACGGCGAACTCCTCATAGGCTGGCCAGACTTCCACACAGTCACCTCGGACGCGGAACCGAGACCGTTCAAAGGCCACATCGTTGCGTTCATATTGAATGTCAACCAGCCGCGACAACACCTCGTCCCGGTCGATTCGCTGACCGCGACGCAGGGCGACCATCATGTTCCGATAGTCGTCCGGCGATCCCAAGCCATAAATGCACGAGACACTGGCGACGATGATCACGTCGCGCCGGCTGACCAGGGCGCTCGTCGATGCCAACCGCAGGCGATCGATTTCGGAATTGATGGAAGCATCCTTCTCAATGTAAATGTCGCGCTGGGGAATGTAGGCCTCCGGCTGATAATAGTCGTAGTAGCTGACGAAATAGTGCACGGCGTTGTCAGGAAAAAAATCACGGAACTCGCCGTACAGCTGGGCCGCCAGGGTCTTGTTGTGCGAGATGACCAGCGTGGGCCGTTGCACCCGTTCAATCACATTGGCCATGGTGAACGTCTTACCCGAACCGGTCACCCCCAGCAGGACCTGATACGGCTCTTGCGCCGCGATGCCATGGACCAACGCATCGATTGCCTGAGGCTGATCTCCGGCCGGTCGATAGGGACTTACCAGGCGAAACATGCCGCGTCAGTCCTCTCGCCGGGTCAGGCGGGAATGCCCCAACGGCGCCACCATGGGCAGCACTTCCGCCAGCTTCCGGGGGCCGATTCCCGGGACATCCAGTAAGTCCTCGGGTGCGTGGAACCCCCCCAGGCGGTCCCTTTGCTGCACGATCCGCCTGGCGAGCTTCTCCCCGATTCCCGGAATCAAAGCGATCTCAGGCCAGTCCGCGCGATTCAGGTCGATGGTCAAAAAGACATCCCGGGAAGGGGCCAACTCCACGTTGACGATCTGCCCCCAGGGACCGCCCTTTGCCACCCACCAAAGGAACAGCCCCAACAAGACGCCGCAAGCGAGACTGCCAATGAACAACCGGTCTCCCCGTGTCCAGGGCCAGACGCGTGCTTCCGATGGTGTTGGGTCGGTGGACATGAACCGCGTATGGTACCATTTCGAACGGCGTTTGTCTCGGAAACCGGGCGACCCGGCGAGTTTCCCCGCGTCGCAAGACGCGTACGTCGGCACGTCTCGGCCAATCTCGCATGGAGTCATGACCTCGGTCTCGGAAGGTCCAGGCCACGTGACGAGGCAAATGCCACCAGGACCAAGGTAGAGCACCGCTGAGGCGTACTTCATGAAACGGGAATTTGGCCAGATTGCGTGGGACGATTTCCTGGAACACGACCTGCGACAATTGATTCGCCTGGCAATTCTGGAGGACCTGGGCCGTGAATTCGACTGGACCAGCCTGGCGCTGATTCCCCCCGATGCCGAAGCGACTGCCGACGTCGTTGCTCGCCAGGATGGAATCATGGCCGGCATTCGCCTGGGCTTTGTGCTGCAAAGCGAGGCCGTGGCCCGGTTCCATTGGCGCCCCCTGGTGGAAGACGCGGCACGCGTACAGCGCGGCACCGTGGTGGCAACGGCACAGGGGAATGCGCAGGCACTCCTGGCATGTGAACGGATCCTCCTCAACTTCTTGGGAAGGATGTCGGGAATCGCCACGTTGGCAAATCGCTACGTCGAGCGGGTCGCAGGCACAAAAGCCCGGATTTACGACACGAGGAAGACCCTGCCTGGATACCGCCGCCTCGACAAATATGCCGCACGTTGTGGCGGGGCTTGGAACCATCGCCTCGGACTGAACGACGCAGTGCTGATCAAGGATAACCATCTGGCCACGGGAGACCTCCGGCGCCGAACGGGGGAATCTCCGGCGCGGGGACCGGCACAGGCTGTCCAGCTGGCCCGTGCCTTTGTCGCCGGCCTCGCGCCGGGTCGCCGGGAGATGCTGGTGGAACTCGAGGTCGACTCCTGGGATCAACTTACCGACCTGCCCGACAACCCCCCCGATATCCTCTTGCTCGATAACTTTCGCATCGAGCACATCGCGGCAGCGGTTTCCTTTCGTGACGCGAAGATGCCAGCCGTCGAGCTGGAGGTCTCCGGCGGCGTTTCGCTCGATACGGTGCGAGCCATTGCGGAAACAGGCGTGGATCGCATCAGTGTGGGGGCCATTACGCATTCCGCGAACTGTTTCGACTTCGCACTGGACTGGCAGTGCTAGCTCCACGCGCGGTGACTTTTCCGATTGCGTCGACTTTTTCTTCGCTCCGCCGCGGATCGGCGACCGATACCTATTGGACCCGGCATGGGCGATGCGCCTAGGCGGTCTGCGGGATTCCGATATTCGGAGGTCCCGAAGGAAGACGCCCCGACGCATTCCAGGTTCCGGGCTGTCCAAATCGACAACGATCATTCGCCTGATCTCCTTGGTCCTGCGTCGACAGGGCCAAGGGCGGCGTCCCGGGGGGGAACCATCATGCTGACGCGCGGTCGGATCCGGATTCCATTTCCACTGGTGGCCGCTTCGATCGCGGTCCTCGCCGGCCTGACGGCCCTAAGGTGTCCAGAACAGACCTGGCTCCTGCCACTACGACTGTTGAGCACTGTCGGTCAGGAGATTTCTTTCGCTTCCACCGCGCGGGAAATGCCCGCTCGCCACCCTGCCCACGTCACCCACCCTGTGCCGCAGGTCACCTGGGCCGACACGCCCGATATCGAGTCCTTGCCGCCAGCCGAGGAAGCAGGCTGCGGCTACGAGTCGCTTGCCGAGGAACCGTTGCCACCGGTGGCCCCGGCAACGGCCGACGAGCCGGTGTACCAGCCGGTTGACGACGTTTCCGTGCCCAATTTTGCGGTCTACGAAGAACCGGTCACCGACAACGCCGCCGCTTCGGCCTCCGTCGCCTGTGTCTCGGCGACCGAGCGGGTTCCGGTGCGGACCGAAACTCCGGTCGACGAGAATGTGCCCTTTGTCCGGCAGTCCTTTGATCTGACCGATCGTCGAAATGGGGATGCGGTTGCACACCTGACGATCCGCAGTGAAAGCTCTGGAGCGATCGGATCCGCCTCGACCTCCGCAGAACTGGCCAAGCTGCCAGTTGCCGACACGATGGACATCACGGGCACGCCTGATGCGTCCGTCGCGATGCTGGAACCACGTCCTTCAGCGTCTCGCGAAGGGGCACAGGTACATCTCGTGGGAACGCATTTCCATGCTCCGATGGAGATCGAAACCCACAATGCAGAACTATCGGATGTACTGCGATCGATCGGTTCGCAATTCCAGAAAACGGTGCGACTGGAAACGACAGTTCAGGGTTCGGTTACCGCCAGGATGTCGGCAGCGGACGGCATGTCCCTCGTGACGGCCTTGGTCGCCCCCTGTGGTTACTCGGTCCACACCGCCTCGGACGGCGCCATCGTCGTGTCGGGCCAATTCAACGACGAGCTGGCGACCGGTCCCGAGAAGGGTCCGGAAGTAACCCGCCTCGCCAGCAGCGAGATCACCCGCGAGCCGGCTTCGTCCACCCCGCCGCATGTCGCCCTGGCATCGTTCGAGGCGCGACCGGCACGTCAGGGGCAGCAAGAGGCTGCCATCCAGCAGCGACCTCCGTCCGTCAGCAGCCAGGCGGGCCCCATCCCCGTTCACGCGAATGTCGGCGAAATCGTCACGAACGCCGAACGAATGCTTCACGAGGGAAAGGTCAACCAGGCGACCGATCTCTTGTGCAACGCGGTCGTCGAACTGCCGCAGGAGGGAATCCTGCTGCAATGGCTGGCACGCGCCTACCTGGCCAAGTCGGATCCGGCCAGCGCGTTGAAAGCCGCCGAGCAAGCCATTGCCATTTCGAGGCAGGATCCCGCCGCCAACGAGCTCTTGGGGTCCATTCTGATGCAAATCGGCCACGACAACCGCGGGCGGCATTACCTGCAACAAGCCCGTGATCTGCAATCGGGGACTGGGCGTTGATTCGAGCGATGAACGAGCTCGCGCCCTATCAACCCGGAGCTTTCTGCGGTCCCCTGGGTTAAATCAGATCCCACCCACGCGAACCTGCCGCCGCGCACGTCGCTGCGCCCTCAACCGGGCCCGACGCTGGATCTCACTCGGCTTCTCGTAATACTCTCGGCGGCGCATTTCCTTCTTGATGCCCGCCCGTTCGACCAGTTTGCGAAAACGACGGACCGCTTCTTGAATACTCTCGCGATCCCGTACCATCAACTTGACCACAATTCCTCCCTTCGCCTGCCATGATACGTTCCCGCCCTCAGGGGCACGTTACAACCCGCTGAAGATAACAGGTCGCATCGGCCGTGAGCAAGTGGTGCAACCAGTAAATTGGTGCTGGTTCGGCCCATCGAACGCGTGGCATCGACGCTAGCGATTCGGCCGATTAACCGGTCGCAGCTCAAAGTCAGGGAAATCGAAGCATACCGAGCATTTCCGGGCGGCATGCAGGTGGCCCATCTCACCTGCCGAACGATACCATGAACCAAGCCGATCCCGGCATGGACGCACGCCCCCCGCACGATGGCACGCCTGCCCGTGCAATCCTGGGAATCCCCACCGACCATGGATTCGGACCAACCGTTGCCCTCGATTCTGGGCGACATTGACCAGCGTCAGGACGACGTCCTCCGTCGGCTCGATCAGCTCAACGCGCGGATCGAAGACCTGTTGCGGTCGTGGACCGCCGGCATGTCCACCGAGAGAGAAAGACGCGACGGCCACGGGAACCCACCTCAGTCCGCTGCAGGGGTTCCCATCCCGGATGTGCGAGCTGCGTGATCCTCCACGTGGCACGACAGCGCGAGCGCCACCAACGTGGGCGTCCGTGCTCCCGAATTATGATGCCCAGGCACCTGGCCCCAGACCTGCCACGCGCAAGGTCCAAGGTCATTTGCCGATGCAAAAGCGACTGAAGATCCGTTCCAGTACGTCATCGGTGTATACGGCACCGATCACCTGGCCCAGGTGATCGAGCGCCATGCGGAGTTCGGCCGCGATCCACTCATGCCCGGCAGCGGACTGGGCAAGGTCTCGTGCCATGCCGAGGGCATCGCGCGCTCCTTGAACGGCCGTTCCGCAACGAACTCGGCTGGCCGCGACCACGTCGGCCGGTCCGACCAACGCAAGCCGGTCCGCCACGGCTTTCCGGACCGCGTTGATCCCGTCACCGCAATGCGCGCTGCACCGGAGCGCCACGTCGGCCAGGTCAGGATGCTGCGCGAGATCCGACTTCGTCGCAACAACCAGCTCTTGACGATCTCGGGCATTCGCGAGCCACGCCTGCTCCCTGGGCGAGACCGCGCGGGAACCATCCAGGCAGAGGACAGGCACCTCGGCCTGCTGCATCAGTTCGACCGCGCACGCCTGCGATGCCGCATCCACTCCCGTAGTCCCATCCCCGCCGTGCCCCGCCGTATCGACCAGCACGCACGGTATGCCTGCCAGGTGCCAGGGGGCTGAAACCGCATCCCGCGTGGTTCCGGCCAGCTCGTGAACAACTGCCGCCTGTGCGCCCAGCAGCGCATTGAACAGACTGCTCTTTCCCACATTGGGGGTGCCCCACAGGACGATTCGACGCTCGCCCGTGTTCGTCGATCGCGATTGCATTCGGACCGTCAACTCGCTCAGCGAGTCATACACCAGGTCCAGCCGCTGCCGCAGTTCCTCTTGGGTAAGAAACTGCAAGTCTTCATCCGCGAAGTCGAGCCCCGCTTCGAGTTCCGCGAGCAGGTCCAGCAGGTCGGCCCGGATCGGTCCTAAGGAATGGCCGAGTCCACCGGCCAGTTGCCGCAAGGCCACCTGCAGGTCGCGGTGGCTGTCCGCCTGAACCACTCCCATGACAGCTTCTGCCTGAATGAGGTCCAGCCGGCCCGCCAGAAAGCCACGTAACGTGAACTCACCAGGATGGGCCAGGCGCGCGCCAGCGCGGGTGATGGCGGTCAGGGCGGCCTCGAGCAGCGGCCAGGCCGCCACGGTGTGAAACTCCGCCAGCGGCTGACGCGTGTACGTGCGGTGCCCCGGCCACAGCATGAGGGTGCAGGGCAGGGCCGCACGCTGTGCCGCGAGCAGCAGTTGGCCGCACGTCGCGCCGCGCACGCGCAACCAGTCCCCCGCACCGACTGCCGATTGCGGCGCAAACACCTGCCGTGCCACCTCCGTCACCCGGGGTCCTGAAAGGCGAATGATCCCTCGGCAGCCCGAACCGCGCCCCGACGCGATCGCCACAATCGTGTCATCGACGTTCGGTGCAATCGTCGACCAGGACACTACCGAGAGCCCCGGCGACGCGCCTTCTTGGCACTCTCATAGGGTCGGGCACCATTGATGCCACCGGGCGCCTTCACGCCCGTGGTCACGGGTGCCGGCTGCGCGGCCAGGCGACTCTTGGGAAGCAGCTTTCGTTCCGCCAGTCCCCATAAGCTCGATGCAATGAAATAGATGCAAAGCCCCGCGGCGACCTTGTGGAACATGAATCCCATGAAAATCATCATGAACTTCATCACCTGCTGCTGGCTGCGCTGCTGCTCGTCCTGCGGCGGCGGGGTAAAGAGCTTCTGATGGATGATCATCAATACGATCGAAAGAATGGGCAGAATATTCAGGTAGGGACCAAGCCACCCGGACGGGGCCGAGAGAAACGGTGGAAGGTACTTCTCCCAATGCCAGAACCGATCCGGCCCTGCCAGATTGGAGCACCAGGTAAGCCCCGGGATCAGGGGGGCCTGCCGCAGCCGTATGTCGACGCTCAGGGCTCGGTAGAGCCCGACAAAAATCGGCAGCTGCAGAAACATGACCAGGCAGCCACTGAACGGATTGTACTTGTGCTTGCGAAACAGGTCTTGCTGCGCCTGGGAGCGCTTCGCCATGTCGTCCTTGTATTTTTCCGCAATGCGTTTGATCTCAGGGGCCAGTTCCTGCATCTTCTGGGCGTTGAGCGCCATCTGACGCCCAAACGGAAACATCGCACCGCGGACGAGAACGGTCAGCAAGACGATCGCCAGCCCGAAGCTCAACTTACCGGACATCCAATAGAGCCCATGAAGCAGCCCGACCATCGGCTTGGCAAAAACCTTGAACCATCCGTACACAATGAAGTCGTCCAGGCCAAAATGCGCCAGGACCTTGGGGTCTTTCGGCCCGGCAAAAAAGACAAATCGGTCACGCAGCGCGTCTCCTGGCGCAATTTCCTGATTCTCACGGAGCAGTCGAAACGTGACGTTGCTTCGCCGAGGCTGCTTCGGATCGGGTGTCCCAATCATGTGCGCCAGCACATTCTGAAAGCGGCAGCCATCTTCGTGGAAGAAGGAATCGTCGGAATCGAGGCGTGCCGCGGGGAACAGCGCCGTGGAGAAATACTGGGCGTCGCTCCCCACGTATCCGAGTTGGACCGGTACCTGGTCCGCGCTGATCATGGGTTTGTCGGGACTCTGGGGATTGTCCTGCGCAAACCTGGTGATTTCGCCACACAGAAACATCTCGTGCCGTCCCTGCACCGCCTTGAACACCACGTCACGAGCACCGGCGGCACCAAAACTTCGGGGGTGGATCTTGTACGAATACCACCAGCCTTCATCCGTAATGCCGTCCGCCCCGTCCAAGAGATAGGCAATCGACTGCGGGTTGGGCCCCTGATTGTGCAGTTCGATTTCAACAATCAGCTGAAAGGCGCTGGGGTCCGTGACTTGGGTCGCCTTGGGATCCCGTCGACTTAAGCGAAATCGCTTGACAAACTCCCACGTTCCCTCGGCATCCACGCTGGCAAGGTCCGAGGCATTCCATTGGCTCCGAAATTCGATCCCGGGCCCCAGCAGGTCCGAAACGGCGGCAAGCGGCGTCGCCTTCCACACCATCCGCCGCAGGGAGGGAACGCCCGCAATCCCGTCGGAGGTCAGGGGCGCCCGCTTGTCTCCCAGCTCCCCAATGGAAAGCAACAGGGATCCCTCGGCATCCTCCTCGAGTCGCCCCTCATCAGTCCCTTCCGGACGCACCAATTGCAGTGGCGTATGGGCCAAGACCGCCGTAAACACGAGGCCACGCGACGTTCCGTCGGCGGCGAATCGCCGGACCCCGAGCATGACCGATTGTCCGGGCCGAGTCCGCGATAGGATGCGCTCCAAGTCGGCCCGATTGCGTACGGGAAAGGATTGAATCGAATCAATCAAGTCGCCCGGCGTATGAAGTCTCAGCTTGCCCTCGGCATCTTCGGCGAATTCCGGACCTCGCAGACCCGGCTGAGGCATGTCCGGGGCCGTGGCCCGTGCGGCCGGAGTCCCCGGCCCCACGACCTGTACTCGGCAACCTCCCTCGGGGTCGTCCGTGAGCGCCATGTGGCCGAGATATCCGGACTGGGGATCAATGGCCCGATACCTGGGCGAATTCAGTTCAATCCGTTCGATGCTCGCCCCGCGGTTGTTCAGCGTGACCAGCATTTCGAATCCGCTGTCGCGATCTAAGGACCCCAGGGTATATCGCTGAACCGGCAGTTCGTCCGGCGCTTCCGCCGCCGCGTTTCCATCCGCGACGGGTTCCCGCGCATCGTTCGCCAGTGCGTCAGGACGCGGCACGTCCTGTGGCTCATCGGGAACCTCCCGGCCGCGTTGTCCCTCCCCGGCGACCTTCGCCGCCCCGGCAGGGCGCGCGGCAGGCGGACCCACGATGGCTCGCTGCACCATCGTGAACATGATCACGACGCAAACCGCCACCCACATAAACGAAAAGAGTCTCTTCTCGTCCACTCCTGAAATCCCCTAATCGCCCCTATTGGCCACGACGCAATCGGTCGCCCAGAAATGCATCCAGCTGCCCCACGGCGTGAATCTTGCCAATGGTCTGCTCGACGGGATACTCAACACGCCGGTATCGAACGATGCCGTCCTCCACGACGACATAACAGGCCCGCGGATCGCCATCCCGAGGCTGTCCGACGCTCCCCACATTGATCATGACCTTTTCCCGCCCCAAGCGATAGCCACACGAAACGTCCGAAGGCCTCAGAAAACTGCCTGGGGCCGTGAAAATCCCAGGAACGTGCGTGTGCCCCTGAAAACAATACTGGGGGATGAGCGCAAAGATCTTGTCGAGCTTCTTCCGATTGTAAATGTCTTCGGGAAAAACGTACTCGGTGAGCGGGTTCCGGGCGGAACCATGCACAAAAAGGTACGGATCCTCGCGCACACAGCGAGGCCGCCTGCAAAGAAAGTCCCAACGCCGCAGCCGTTCGTCCTGGAAACCCAGGCCGGTTGTTCCGCCATCCGGCGCCATTTCCAATTGGGAACGTGTCCAAAAAATCGCCCGCTCCGCGCTGCTGCTAAACCCCTCCGGGTCAAACAGGGCCCCTTGGTCATGGTTGCCCAACAGGCACTCACTCAACCCCATGACCAAATCGAGGCATTCCCTGGGATTCGGCCCGTATCCGACTACGTCCCCCAGACAGAAGACATCGTCTACCTGTTGATCGTCAATGTCGCTCAGTACGGCCCTCAGCGCTTCCAGATTACTGTGAATGTCGCTGATGATCGCTCGTTTCACCCAGTCAACCCTTTAAAGGGATAAACTACGGAGTTTAGGTCGCGCCGAAGCATATCGTCAAGGCAATATCGATCTGGCTCCCGCCATGTAACGTTTCTTGCGAGTTTTCGGCCGAAATCCGGTGTCGTGGAACTCGTCGTGCGAACCGTCGACTCGGCCAGTTCTCCATCGTTCGCGGAATGGCCATCGCTGCGATGCCACCCGCCGCGCCAGGAACACAAACGGCATTTCCTGTTCCACCAAAAAGGAGATTTGGCCAACTTCACCCTTCCTCCGGGAGGGTGCCGTCAAACTGGGCTGACTTTCGCTCCCATGGAAAGGAACTTACCGTTTGCGGTACTACCGGCCGCCACGCAGACGATCGCCGAGCATATTCTCCAAGTCGGGCACCTGGTAGATCTTGGCGATCGTATCTTCGAACGGGTATTCCACTCGGCGAAATTCAATGGCGTCCTCGTGGAGCAGGACGTAGCAGGCGCGAGGGTCGCTATCGCGGGGCTGCCCGACGGAACCCACGTTACACATCAATCGTCGATCGCCCAAAGAGAACCGGTAGTTGCAATCCTCAGGACTGAGAAACTCACCATCTTCCGTGAAAATTCCCGGGATATGGGTATGTCCTTGAAAGCAGTATTGGTCGACGTAGCGAAAGAGATTCTTCATGCGACGTTCGTCGCAGGCATGTTCGGGAAAGACGTATTCATTCGTCGGATCACGAGGGGAACCGTGCACAAAGAGCATAGGGCCTTCCTGCCGCTTGGCGGGTAATTCTCCCAGGAAATCCCAGCGTCGGTGCATGGCGGCCGGATTGCCGCGGTTTTCGTCCAACTCGCGCCGCGTCCAGTAAATGGCTCGAAGCGCCACCGGATTGAAGCCATCGGGATCAAACATGGCAGCTTGATCGTGGTTGCCGAGGATGCAGAACTTCATCCGCATGACGTGATCCAGGCACTCACAGGGGTTTGGCCCATAACCGATCACGTCCCCCAGACAATAGATCTCCGACACCCCCTGGCCCTGGATGTCGTCGAGGACGGCTTCCAGGGCTTCCAAATTGCCGTGGATGTCACTCACGAGTGCACGCGTCATCGAAACCAGCTCCCAAGGTTCGAGACGGCGGGGGACGTGTCAGGCGCCGCGGGGCGTGTCAGCCGACGAATGCGGCTCGACGACGGCGTCCCAGGGCAGAATCGCAAGATCGACATCATGCTGGTTCGTGGACGCCTCGAACGCGGAGTTGTCGGGCCATGCTCCCGCGGCCCAACCGCCTTGCCAAGAGTTTAATGTTAATCCGCAGATGACTACAATGACTGGACAAGACTGTAACAGGATCAGGGGCGCTTGCCAATTGCATCGGCAACCTGCCCTCACGCCGTTGGTTATGGAAGGTTCGTCGCTTTTCCCCGGGGCAGACTCCTCACCGCCATGCGAATCCTTGCGTTGGAAACCGCCACGATCCCGGGGAGTCTGGCCCTGATCTCCGGGAATCAAATCCGCGATGGGGAAGTCCTGTTGGCCCGGGAACGCCTGGCAGAGACCCTGACCTGCAAGATTCAAGCACTGCTGGCCAGACATTCACTGGCGATCCAGGAAGTGGACATCGTGGGATTGTCCATTGGACCGGGGTCGTTCACCGGGTTGAGAATTGGCGTGACGACTGCCAAATTGCTCGCCTATGCGGCGGGCTGCCGACTCGTCACCGTCGACACCCTCTTGGCGATCGCCGGAGGCCTGCCACCCCAACGCGCGACGGTGGTCGTCTGCCTCGATGCCCAGCGCGAGGGAGTCTACTTTCGTCGCTTTCGATGGGAAGGGGACTCCCTGCCCACTCCCCTGGGACCGACCCAGGTCGGTTCGGTCGCCGATTTCGTCCGTCAGCTCGAACCGGACGACCGCCTCTGTGGTGCAGGCATTCGAAAACTGCCCGAACACGCCCTACGGAACATGTCCGTGATGCATTGGGAGTCTTGGAATCCACGAGCGGACGTCGTCGGTGAAATCACACGGCAGATGGCCATCCGGGGTCAGTACGCCGATATGTGGAGCCTGTTACCGAACTACTTGAGTGGAAACACGCTGTGCGGAGTCGACTCCAGGCCGAGCGGGATCGTCAGCCTGCCAGGCGCCGGATCCGATTGACCGGCATAAAAACCGCTTCCGGACATTCGTACTGCATCAAGTACGCGTCTTCGACGGTATCCGAGTAAAAGTTGTGCAGGACCGATACTGCTCGAAACTTGTTCTGGCGATAGAACAGCTGAGCGGAGACGTTGGTTTCACGCACTTCCAACGCAATGCGGCTGCGGTGCTGCGGCGACAGTTTTACCGTCAGCTTCTCCAGCATTTGGGTCCCCACCCCTTGGCGGCGAACATCGGGGTGGACCGCAAAGTTGACGACATGCAGACTCGCCTTGTGCAGCTCGTAAATCATGAAGCCGACGACACGTTCTTCGTGCTCGGCGACCATGCCGATGCAGTTCCGCTGCCGGAGGCAATTGTAGAAGTCCTCCTCGGACCAAGGGAATTCAAAGCTGTGCGTTTCGATCCGCACGACTTCTTCCATGTCCCGCCGGATCATCCACCGAACGTGAACGGACAATCGCGCTTTGTGACGAGTCCCCATGGTGGCCTCCTTCCGTGTCAGCCCCGGAGCAACAAGTAAGATCCAGAACGGGGGAACTTAGCAGAACGGGTCTCCGCTGCCAAGCCGTTTTCTCGCTAGCATCTCCCTGACTTTCCCTGGTTGACGATTCGGATCATGATACGAAGCACTATGCGATTTGCCGCGTGTCATTGTTGTGGCCTGGTGCACTCGTTGCCGCCCCTGGCAACCACTGAGGTGGCGGTCTGTACTCGATGCCAGGCCATTCTTCATGTTGGCAAGGATCGCCGCTGGAGGCCGCGAGCCGCCGCCTGGCTGGCGGCCCTGGCGTTCGTTCTCTATTGGCCAGCGGTCCTGCTTCCCATTGTGGAAATGGAACGGTGGGGCCAGCGAAGTGAGACCAGCCTGCTGCGAGGTACCTGGGATCTCATGGCGCACGGCGATTGGTTCGTCGGAGGTATCGTGTTCGTGTTCTCCATCGTCTTTCCCCTGGTCAAGATCGGATTACTGCTGGAATTGAGCCTGCTGCGTCTGCTGCAGCGCGGCCATCAGGCAGTCACCTATCGCGCCGTGGAGATCGTTGGTAAATGGAGTATGTTGG
>WPCK01281118.1_pt1 | contig 95824 bp, 104 predicted proteins | sample 5399851 | NCBI WGS metagenome assembly WPCK01 (sample SAMN12869471, study PRJNA574797) | sludge metagenome | isolation source: wastewater treatment of pH11 | place: China:Beijing | collected 2019-05-20 | reverse complement strand
GTTTGATGGAAGAGGCTGGCTGAAAAGGTAACGCAAGAGAGTCTTCCGTGCCGTTTGATGGAAGAGGCAGGCTGAAAAGGTAACGCAAGAGAGTCTTCCGAGCCGTTTGATGGAAGAGGCAGGCTGAAAAGGTAACGCAAGAGAGTCTTCCGTGCCGTTTGATGGAAGAGGCAGGCTGAAAAGGTAACGCAAGAAAGTCTTCCGTGCCGTTTGATGGAAGAGGCAGGCTGAAAAGGTAACGCAAGAGAGTCTTCCGTGCCGTTTGATGGAAGAGGCAGGTTGAAAAGGTAACGCAAGAGAGTCTTCCGTGCCGTTTGATGGAAGAGGCAGGTTGAAAAGGTAACGCAAGAGAGTCTTCCGTGCCGTTTGATGAAAGAGGAAGCATCAAAAGGTAACGCAAGAGAGTCTCACCTGCAAACACGTTCCCTTTAAGTTTAAACTTTTATAGGTGTCCACAATAAGTTTTATATAAAGTAATGAGGCTGAGCCTCGAAAGTCATTTTTCAATGATCTTTTGAGTCAGTCTCTTTTTTTATTCTAAATTTGGTTCAGAAAATAAATGCAAAATAATTGCTTCTTTAGATCAATCGATATAATATGTACATAAGATATACAGATGGTGAGCGATTGTTATACAATGGTTGTTTAACGCAGAGAGGTGACGAAAGCATGAAAGATAAGGAAATTGCCGTAATTGGTGCTGGTCCTGGTGGTTTGGCAGCAGCAATGCTGTTAGCCTCAAGTGGTTATAAAGTTGAGGTTTTTGAGAAAAAACCTTACGTAGGTGGACGAACGTCAAGTATACAAATGGGGGACTATACGTTTGATATGGGCCCGACATTTTTTAGTATGCCTCATATATTAGAAGAGATATTTGCTGCGTCTGGTCGTAGATTACAAGATTACGTAAATTTAATAGACATAGATCCTATGTATGAGTTGAAGTTTCCTGACGTGAGCTTTTCTCCATCTCGAGATCAGGAAAAGACGAGGTTAGAAATTCAAAGAAACTTTCCGGGCAACGAATTAGGCTACGAGCGGTTTATGAAAGACACGGAAAAGAAAATGTCCTCGTTAATGCCGATCTTGCAAAATCGTTTTCAATCGCCTCTAGATTATTTGCGGCTACGAACGCTTCGGGCACTACCTAATCTTTCTTTAAATCAGTCATTGTATGACGTGTTAAGTAACTACTTTAAAGATGAACAGTTAAAATTAGCTTTTACATTCCAATCGAAATATTTAGGGATGTCACCGTGGGATTGTCCTGGTGCCTTTAGTATTCTCTCTTACATGGAGCATAAATACGGAATTTATCACGTCGAAGGTGGTTTAAACCAATTAACAAAGGCGATGGCCAAAGTGGTGACAGAATTAGGGGGAACCATCCACTTAGAGTGTGGTGTAGAGAAATTACTCGTTAATAAGCAAAATACGGTTACCGGAGTCAAACTTGAAACAGGAGAACATCGATCGTTTGACGAGATTGTAGTTAATGCCGATTTTGCTCATGCGATGACGTCACTTATAGAAGGAAGTACTCTTACGAAATTTTCGAAAGAGAAACTAGAAATGAAGGATTACTCATGCTCTACCTTTATGTTGTATCTGGGTGTAAATAAGACGTATGATTTACCGCATCATCTCATCGTTTTCTCAGATGATTATAAGAAAAATGTAGAAGAAATTACGAAGACAAAAATACTTTCAGAGGACCCGTCTATCTACATTCACAATCCATCAGTCACTGATAAAACTCTAGCCCCTACTGGAAAGTCAGCGCTATATATTTTAGCACCAGTTCCGAATAATTTTAGCTTACTAGATTGGGAGAAACATAAGCTTGAGTTTCGCAAGCTAGTGTTAGACCAAATTGAGAAAAAAACACGGTACAAAAATCTGGAAGCTCATATTGAAGAAGAAAAAATGATTACCCCACTTGATTGGGATCAAGATATTCACGTCTATCGTGGTGCAACCTTTAACTTGGCTCACCACTTACGTCAGATGATGTATTTTCGTCCCCATAATCAATTTCAAGAATTAAACAATTGCTGGCTAGTCGGTGGTGGTACACATCCAGGCAGTGGTTTGCCAACGATATTTGAGTCGGCAAGAATTACGGCTCGGAGTATTGTGGAAAATGACCAGAAAAAGAGGAATGCCTAATGAAAACAGCGATTATTGGATCAGGCATTGGTGGGTTAATCACCGCCTTATACTTGAGCAAAGAAGGTTATGAAGTCACGATCTTTGAGAAGAACGATGAAGCGGGTGGACGACTTTCATTTGTAAAAAATGGAGGTTATAAGATAGACCGGGGCCCGACGATTGTCTTACTTCCAGATATGCTAAAAGAAATTCTATTAGAGGTAGGGATTGATCTAACAAAACTAGATCTTGTTCGATGTGATCCATTGTACCGACTTCATTATAGAGATGGTCGCTCATTTTCAAAATGGAGTGATATTAACGAACAACTAGCAGAAATTCAAGCGAAATATCCAGGTGAAGAAACGAACTTTCAAAACTATTTACGAGATATGGAATACCGTTTTACAGAAGGGAAAAAGGCTTTTTTAGACCGGGATTTCGTAAAAAAACGTGACTTTTGGAATGCACCAAATCTTCAAACGTTGTGGAAAATGAAAGCATATCAGACCGTGCAAAATCAGGCGAAACAATATTTTCAACACCCTGTTTTACAGGAGGCATTCTCGTTTCAAACGCTATATATCGGTGGAGCGCCTTTCAAGTCACCGGCCCTTTACTCATTAGTTCCTTTTAGTGAACACTTCCATGGTGTTTGGTATGTAAAAGGTGGTTATGCTAGCTTAGTTTCGATTTTAGTTGAAGAATTACAGAACAAAGGGGTAACGTTCCAGTTTCAAACAGAAGTAGAGGGAATTCTGATAGAAGAAAAACGCTGTATAGGTATTGTCGCAAATGACCATCATCAATATTTTGATCAAATTATTTACAATGGTGATTTTCCTCAAATAAAAAAATTAATGCCAAGTATAAAAATGAAAAAACAATTCACATCATCTTCTGGATGTCTACTAATCTATATGGGTCTCTCAAAAATCTATCAGAATGATGTCATTCACCAATTTTTTATGGGGGATGATCTTCAAAAGCATATGGAAGAGGTTTTTGTCACAAAAAGCTTGCCGGAGGATCCAGCCATTTATACGTTCCATCCTTCAATCATTGATGAGAGTCTTGCTCCCAAAGGGCATGGTGTGTTATATGCATTAATTCCGGTCCCGGCTAGTCTTGAGATTGAGTGGGACCAAATCAATGACTATGTGGAAAAAATCATTACTGAGCTAGAACAACGAGGGTTTCCGAATTTACGTGAACATATTGTTTGGAAGGAAGTTCGAACTCCAAAAGACTCTCATATTGATGGTTTGTACCAAGGCGGAAGCTTTGGGATAGCGCCAACATTGACGCAGTCGGGTGTGTTTAGACCGCAAATCAAACCATTCGACTACGAGAATTTGTATGGAGTTGGAGCTAGTATTCACCCAGGCGGAGGAATTCCGATTGTGATGCAAGGAGCAAAACTATTAGCAAACTATATCCTTAAGGAAGAAAGGAAGAAATCCTGTGAGCAAATTAAATGAAGCTTATCAATATTGTTATGAAGTGATGGCTACAAACTCCAAGACGTTTGTCAAAGCATTCTCATTCTTACCAGAACAGAAGCGAAAAGCAGTTTGGGCGATTTATACGTTTTGCCGTCAAGTAGATGATATCGTTGACGAACTTCACTCTTTAGAACAGTTAGAACAATTCAAGGGTGAATTTGACCGATTTTTACAAGGAGAATTTTCAGAGCAGAATAAGCTTTGGGTTGCTTTACATGATGTTTTTACTCGTTTTCCTATGGATCCGCATCCATTTTATTTAATGATTGAGGGTCAGAGACTAGACTTTGAAAAAACGAGATACACTACGATAGCAGAGTTAGAGTATTACTCATATCGTGTCGCTAGTTCTGTTGGCCTTATGCTATTACCAGTTTTAACTCCATCGCCTACTTCACGGTTAAAAGAAGGAGCGGTAAAATTAGGAATTGCCATGCAAATAACCAATATATTAAGAGATGTAGGAGAAGATTTACAGAGGGATCGAATTTATCTACCGAGTGATTATCTTGATAAGTACGGTGTAAGTTTAAGCGATCTAGAAGCACATAATAATGATAGGAAATTTAAAGCCATGGTTGAAGACTTGGCGATGTATGCCGAGAAATTATATGAGGAAGCGTTGGTTGTGACTAATGACTATCCGTTGTCTTCGAGGTTACCAGTTCAAGCTGCTAATTATAGTTATCGAGCCATCCTGACAGAAATTCGGAAAAACGATTATAATGTATTTTCAAAACGAGCCGTTGTTTCAGATGTGGAGAAAATCAACATTTTTAAACTACTACAACAGACCTTTAAGGCATTTGCATAAATGAGAGAAGCATACCGAGTCCAGGCTGGTGTGCTATTTTTTTGTACCAAAAAAAGATAGTATTTTCCAATTAAGTTTGATATAACTAATGCTATATAACTAGTAATATCTACCAGATTGGTAGGGAGAGCGGAGAGACAAGATGGATATTAACTTTCATGATTTTTTTAAAGACGAACTTACCATATATGATTTACAACTAGCACTAGAAGAAGGACAAATTACATCGAAAGAATTGGTGATGTACTACTTATATCGAATCGCTAAATTTGACCAAGATGGTCCAAAGATTAATTCAATCCTTGAAATTAATCCCGATGCTATTTTTATCGCAGAGGCACTAGACCACGAACGCGAAACAAAAGGAACTAGGGGACCACTACATGGAATTCCAGTTCTACTAAAAGATAATATTGAAACAAATGATTTTATGCATACAAGTGCAGGTGCGATTGCACTAGAAAACTATCGAAGTAGTCGTGATGCCTTTTTGGTAGAAAAACTTCGTGAAGCAGGAGCGATCATCTTAGGAAAAACAAATATGACTGAGTTGGCGAACGGAATGTCAAGTGAAATGTGGGCTGGCTACAGTTCAAGAGGTGGTCAAGTGAAAAATCCATATGGGGATGAAAAATTGTTTGTTGGTGGGTCTAGCTCTGGCTCAGCTGTGGCTGTGGCAGCTAACTTTACAGTCGTGTCTGTTGGTACGGAGACAGATGCTTCAATATTAAGCCCTGCTATTCAGAATTCAGTTGTTGGTATTAAACCAACAGTTGGTTTAGTGAGTCGGAGCGGTATCATTCCATTTACCTATTCCCAAGACACGGCTGGTCCATTTGCTAGGACAGTGACTGATGCAGCTATTCTCCTAGGGGCACTTACAGGTGTTGATCCCAAAGACGCAGCTACTCACAAAAGTGAAGGGCGATTACTTGACGATTATTCTCGGTATCTAGATGCGAATGGTTTAAAAGATGCTAGAATTGGGATTTTCAGAAAGGGTTCTAATCAATTCTATCAATCTGATGAGTATGATGAGGTACTGTTTGCAGAAGTGGTAGAGACACTTAAAATAGCAGGTGCAACTGTTATTGAGGATATCGAGATACCATCTTTTCATCGGGATTGGAATTGGGGTGTTACCTATTATGAGTTAAAACATAGCCTTGATAACTTCCTCAACAGTTTGCCTATGCAGCAGCCTGTTCATTCAATTCGTGATTTAATTCAGTTTAATCAAGAGCATGAAGCGAAGAACCTTAAATACGGACAAGATAAGTTAGAACTTCGGGCAACCTTACCTAATACACTTCGCAACCCAGAATATTTATTAGCAAAGATAGAAGATATTCATTTTTCGCAAAAACTTGGGATTGATTATGCATTAGAGCATGATCAACTAGATGCCGTCCTTTTTCCTTCCTATATCGGGTCTACAATTAGTGCCAAAGCTGGCTATCCATCGATTGCCGTACCAGCAGGGTTTAAAGCCTCTGGGAAGCCATTTGGAATTACATTTGCAGGCACAGCCTTTAGTGAAGGAAAACTAATAACGATTGCTTATTCTTTTGAACAAGCGACCATGCATCGCAGAAGTCCACAAATGTAAGGAAATAGTGTGGAGTCATTTAAAAGGAAACTTTATGTGATTAACGGACTATTGCAAACAAGTAAAAGCCTATCAATTTGTGCCTATTAAATTAGGCATTTTTTATGATATTCATCTTATGGTACCTATCCCTAATTATTGAATTTACACATCGTTTAACTCATTCATCTTGCCAGACTCAAGTTTGAATAACGATTTAGTCCAAGAAATGGTACTTACGTTGGAATGAAAATATATAGAGGTTATTACTTGGTTTGTGAAGGAAGCTACTTAATCTAACTAGCAGGTATTATCAAGAACAACTAATATTGTTGAACTTATGGTGCTATGCGATTCCTCTCTCGGATTTAGTCTATCTATCCGTAATGTTAATAAAAGGAGTAGGTTAATATGAATATAAAAGAGATGATGCTCAAATTAAAGTTAATATTTCATATCTTAATCTCATTAATAGGTTTGATCAGCGTTGTATTGCATATCATTTATTCTCCTGATCCTTTGATATCTATCACAAAACTCACAATTCATGCTAATCTTATTGTTTTCATTACATTTTTACTCAGCAGCATAGCCATTTTATCAAAAAAGACCGAAATACCCTTTCAGGATTTTTTAAAGAACTGTTCAGTCATTTATACGTTCGTTGTAATGCTTACCTATCATTTCCTTCTCGCTCGTGGTGGAGAATATGATGGAATTCGGATTATCACTAACTTTACTCTTCATTACTTAATTCCGATACTCGTCTTTATAAATTGGACATTTTTTGAAATTAAGAAAAAATACAGCATAAAATTCATCTTTTATTGGATGTTTTATCCTTTACTTTATACTGTTGTTTCATTGTTGAGAGGATTGATTGATGGTTTTTATCCTTACTTTTTCTTAAACCCTAATGGAGAAATTCCAGTAGGAGTTGGCAGTTATTCTAATGTTGCATTATTCATTACCGCCTTCTTATTTTTCTATATAATACTCGGTTTATTATTGATTTCTTTAAATAGGATATTTCTATACTTCACTAATAAATACAATCCATATTCTAAGCATGGTCCAAGTAAAAAAAATGTGCTTTGAATCACGGTTAAAGATATTTGAAAATATTTAAACATATCGTACTTAAGACTTTGTTTGATGTGGTATAAGTAAGAAACAATTTAAGTTGTTTTTGATACAAAGCGAGTCCCACTATTTGACTGACACCAAGGAAATTGCGCTTATATGAGTGATTTCGGCATAAAAAATAACCTCTCAAAGAAGAGGATTAGAAAATTAAAATTGTTGTTTGAAGCATGTGTGGAATGCTCAAAAATAAAGATGTAACATCAGTAGATTTTAGCTTCTGGGAGTTTAACCAAAAAGCTATTTCTTTCTATGAGAGTTTTGGAATGGAAACGATAAGTAGAAAAGTGACATTGTGTATTAAATAATTTGACATATCAAATGAAGTTTGTGAAAACTTGTACTTAAAGTAACGAGTGCTTATTCCGAAAAAGCGATTGATAATAATAATCCAAGTAATGGTCCAGTTTTTGAACTGGGCCATTCTTATATACAAAAAGCACCCCATATTGCGGAGCAACTAGGAGTGCATGTATCGAGTAAATTAAAGTTTTGCACTAGTTTACGGAAGCTATGATTATGTGAGTCTATTTTTTCATATCTAATAGATATTTGGCGACGTTTTGGCCACTAATAACGACCATCGTCGAACCGCCTCCAGGATGTGTAGAACCGCCACAAAAAAAGACATTCCCAATATCCTTCGAACGATTAAACGGTCGTAAAAAAGTATTGAGCATTTTATTAGAGGCTAAGCCATACAGAGCACCACGAAAAGCAAAGAAATTATTCTGAATATCAAGAGGTGTAATGACACACTCAAAGGCAAGATGTTCTCTAATAGGTAAACCTCTGTCTTCAAGGATTTGATAGACCCTTTCCTTGTATTCCACGGGCTCTACTTGGAGAGAGCCATCTATATTGGTAGGGGGTGCATTAACTAGAATAAATAAATTGTCTCCATCAGGCGATAGTGTCGGATCAGTATGAGAAGAATTACAAATATAAATGGTAGGGTCCTTGCTATAGGTTCCGTTTGTAAATAACTCTGTAAACTCTTTTTTGTAGTCCTTACTAAAATAGACTTGGTGATGAATGAAGTTTGGTAGACGTTTGTTTAGACCCGCCAAGATGACAAAAGCTGAGATAGAAGGTTCCAGACTCTCGATTTTCTTATTGGAGAAACTTGGTCTTGCCTCTTCGGGTAATAGTTTCTGGTACGATGAAAGTAAATCTCCATTTATGATGACATTGTTAATTGGAACGACTTCGCGATTATCAAGAACTAGGGCTGATGCTCGGTGATTATTTGTTTTTATTTCATTAATGGTTGTATTAAAGTGAAATTCCACACCGATTTCTTTCGCTCGTTTTAAAAATCCTTCAGCAATTGTCTTATTTCCTCCACGTGCAAAATAAACGCCGTCAACTAACTCGAGATAAGAGATCAGTGAAAAGGTTGCAGGTGTTAAGAAAGGAGAAGAACCAATATACGTCGCATATCGATTAAAGGCTTTGACAATTTGTTCATTTTTAAAATATTGTTGATGAAATCGATCAAGCGATTGAAAAGGTCGAACCTTAAAAAAGGCTTTCGTTAGGCTTGGAGATAAATAATCTTTCCAGCTACTAAAATTCCGATAGAAGAATTGTTCATGGGCTAACTCATATATTCGCTTTGTTTCTGCCAAGTATTCATGAAAATGTTTAGCTGCAAAAGGGTCTAATTGTTCTAATTGATGTACGATTGCTTTAGGATCACTACTCATTTCTAGACTAGTGTGATCATGAAAATGATTATTCGTATGCGTTTCGAGCTTTAGAAATGAAAAGTAATCATCGGGATTAGCGTTCGTTTGGGCAATTACAGATCTAAAGACGTCAGGCATAGTAATTGTGTTTGGTCCAAAATCAAAATTGTACCCTCCAGATGTAACTCCTAAAAGTTTCCCTCCAGCATGACTATTTTTCTCAAAGACTTTGACTTTCCAACCATGGTTAGCTAGAGTGATCGCAGCAGATAGTCCACCTAATCCCGCACCAATAATGGCAACATCGTTTTTCATGAATAATTCCTACCTTTCCATTTGTACCCTTTCTTTGTTACCGTTTGAACCATGGATGTCAGTAATACCCCAATCAGGCATAGCGCAGAAAAAGGCATCAGTATAAACAGGGATAGGCGCTGCCTAGCACCTAGATCAATGAATAGTCTCTGCAAGATGGTGAGGACGAGCGGGATTAGATACATCCACTTCAATGTTACGCTCCCATAAATCGCTAGCCCAAGAGGGAAGACGTAAAAGAAGCTATAGAAAGCAATCACAAACGTGGCTAAAACATAGGAACGTCCTAAACCTGGAAAGATATTTTTCGTAAAACCAGCCCACACTTCTTTACTAGTATCGTACATATGGCAACTCACATAGTTAGTGATATTAGCTAGGATTGCTTTTCTACCGGCCTTCTTCATTTGTCTTGTAATTGCGACATCTTCTATTAATGATGAATGAACATACTCGTGACCTTGGATGTGATGATAACTGTTTCTTTCAAAAAACATAAATGCACCATGCGCTGCTGTGAACTGAGGTCGTTTAGTGAAATTGGCCATAAACAACGGCAGATGAAAACCGACGACAAAATGCTGCATCGGTATTACTAGGTTGCCAAGTAACGTGTTCGTAGGAAAACGAGGAAACCCAGTCAGAAGTGAGGCCCCTTTTTGTTTAAGTAATGTTAAAGCCGCCTCGATTGTTTCTTTTTCAAGTCTGACATCGGCATCGATGAATAGGTAATAGTCCCCGTTCGCATATTGGCTTAATTGATGACAGCCATATACTTTCCCAACCCAGTCGGAGGGTAGTGGTTTGCCTTGGATGACATGAAAGTTAGTTTGGTCTTTCGTATGTTCGACAAGTACATCATACGTTTGATCGGTAGAGTGATCATCTAACAAATAGACTTCTAGATTTGAATAGGAAAGTTGTCTAAGGTTAGCAACAAGCTCAGGTACATGTTTTTCCTCATTTCGTAAAGGAATAAGTATTGATACCAGCGGCCTTTCTACCAAATGTCTTTTGGGCAAGGCTGGCATGAATAAGCGATTGATAGATGTCCAAAGTAAAAACAAAGTTAGTGATATGATTATAAATACGATCATGTAGACACCTCAATTTGTTGGCTAATCGATTTCTTTCCATGCAAGATTACCTTATAGTCGTTTAAAGCCTCTAAGATGATGTCATGTTTCTGTTTCGTAAGTTGTTCGGTAACAACTTTTTCTAAAAATGTGGTGAGATCCTTTCTTGAAGAAATGTTTTGTAGTGTTGTAGGGGAAACGTTATCCCCAATTGTTATGAAGACTTCAGGCCGTTGGTGATGTCGGAATGTATAGTAAAACGTTACAGGCACCACCGTTACAGAAGGGACTTGCTGAATAATCCGAGCGACTCCTGGCTGAAACAATAGCGGACTTTTCTCTAGATGCTCTTCTTGGCCTTGCGGGAAAATCCAAACCCCTTTTGATTGCTCTAGCAATCTTTTCGTATAAGCTAGTGAATGGATGACATCTTTTGGGTTGTCTTTATTAATAGAATATCCTCCAAGCTTTCGAAAAAACGGAAATGACTTCAAACCAGCTTCACTCATCATTGCGTAACAATCGTTATTAACGACTGTTTGGGTGAGAGAGAGAACCAGCAACCCATCCCACCAACTACTGTGATTAGCGATAAAAAGCGTAGGATGATCAGTAGGTGTTGAATGAGCATGTTTTAAGTAAACACGATGAAACGATTTTTTCAGAAGTCTCTGGTTATACAAGTTAAAGAGTTTAGAGAAAAATGGGCTTTTCTTTGCTTCTATCATGATCTCCCGCCTTCCTATAAAGCCCTAGAAACATCCCTGTAGCTACAGTTGTGATAGCAGCAGCTAAAAATAGTCCGCCTTTTAGTGCCAAAACAATAAACATCGTAATGATCAGTAAATATAAGACAACCATCTTTTTTTGCCACTCTAGGGATCTGTCTGTTTGCCATTCGCTTCTTAGGACAATATAAACAAATAGATGTAGAAATAAGGCAAGGGTAAACCAACCGGCAAAATTAGAGAACGGAATGTCATAGTAGACGCCGCCTTGATACCATAGCCAATATTCCTTTACATGAAAGGCAACAGGATCAATGATTAGATCAATGGTAACAGCAGTAAGACCTCCAATCAGCCCGTATGAAGTGGCATAAATAACCCTACTTTTCACTTGGAATAGCTCCATGATTTTCTTAGAGAGTACATGACTAGTACTAATCACCATTAGCCAAGCAAAGCCAATCGCAATCGGGACACCGGCAATCTTAAAACCAAAATCGGAATTATAATTATAATGACCGAAGAAAAGGCTGTACTCTACACCTACCCATTCGACAAACATCGAACTAATAATGATAAATAGACTAATGATCATTCCTTTTAATCGAGAATAATTCACCATGAAGTAAATCCCGCCGAGAATGCCGGCTAATAGTAAAAAAACAGCATTTGCCCATTCCAACGATGCTGGCAATAAGTCGAATGAAAGTAGTAGGATTCCTACTAGGTACCAAAAAATAAAAAGCCGATATAACACTGACTTAATCACATGTTACCTCCTATTGTTTAATATTTGTATACAAATTGTATATGTTTTGTTTTCCTTTGTAAAAAGATCTGCTCAGGAATTCTAGAGTTTTGATAGTAGTCGTCAGGAAATTGTAGTAAAATGTAGAATGGAGTCTAAAAATAATGATAAAAACATAGATGAATTTGAAATAGCTGTCTAAAAACGGCTTTTTATGGAGAGTAGAATAGATGGATTACAAACGGGATTTGATTGAAATTAAGGATATGTTCAAAATGATGGCTAATCTTTTTGATATGGTTTTTCTAATGAAACTACGCCTAGATGGTCATTTTGAATATGCAGATTATAGTGAGCAGGCCAAGGATCTTGCTAATCTTCCAAATGATGCAATAGGTAGATGCCTGCAAGATATTTATGGTGAAGAAGTGGCAAAACCTCTACATGATAAGTACACTGAGGCAATTGTAACGGGTGAACCAGTTACTTATGTAGAGGCGATGATTTTGAGAAATAAAGACGATTATAAGGTTGCAGAATCAACGTTAATTCCCATCACAATTGATCATGATAAATATGTTTTAGCCTTTATCAAAGATGTCACGGAATATGAATTAAAGAAGTATGAGGCTTTTGAACAAAAAGAACGTTTCCACTCGTTATTTACTTATAACAATGATCCGATCATTTCTACAGATGTAGTCGGGAATATACAGATTGTAAACGAAGCTTTTTCAAAAAAGTTTAATAGTAACGAAACCATACTTGAAAGTACACCCATTGTGGATTTATTTCCACAGTTGATTGTATTCGAAGAAAAGCCCCATACCGTTCCGGTAGAAGAAGAAGTTATTCTTGAGTACGATACAGAAACGATGATTTCACTTGTAAAGAGAATACCAATCATTGTTAATCAAAAAAATATTGGTTTTTATTTTATTATTAATGATGTTACTTCTGAACGAGAAATTATCGTCTCAAATACAGAGATGGAAGAACGGTACAAAAGAATTATGGAACTTTCACCACAAATGATTGTTCTAGTTAAAAACAAAGAAATTACCTATATTAATAAGGTAGGTTTGCAGTTGCTAGAAACGACAAATGAAAAAGTGATCGGAAAAAGTATCTCTCATTTTGTAAATGGAGATCTTGAATCGTGTGTAAAGGATGGTAGTGTTGCCACTATTCAAAAACCAAATTCCGAGCTAGTCTATGTCAATGTAAAAAGGACTGTCGTATTCCTCAATAAAGAAAAAATACATTTATACTCTTTTACAGATGTTACGAGCCAATTAGCTATAAAAGAAGAGTTGAATTTTATGGAAAACTTTGACTACCTTACTGGATTGCATAACAGAAAGTCCTTTGATCAGTTGATTGCCCAACACATCGCTGCAAGTGATAACTTTTATCTTATCCTCTTTAATATAGATAAATTTAAGTTTGTTAATGATTTGATAGGGACTTCTAATGCCGACCTCCTATTAGAACAATTTGCAAGCCGCTTAAAAAGCAATAGTGATGAAAATACGATAGGTAGGATTAGTGGGGATGAATTTGCGATCATTCTTCCTCAGGAAAAAGCATTAGATTCGTTTTTACTGAATGTTCAAAAAGAGTTACATCGTCAGTTCGATACAATAAAAGGACCCATTCACATCTCAGCATCAACTGCTATCTCGAAGTTTCCAGAACATGGATCTAGTGCAGAACAGTTGTATTTAAGCGCAACCAAAGCCATGACTTTGGCAAAAATTCAGGGTACTAAGCAAGTTATCTATTATAAAGAAGAAATGCAAGAAGTATTTACTAGAAAGTATCAAATTGAGAATGAATTGAAACTTTCTTTAAAGGAAAAACATTTTCATGTGGTTTATCAGCCGAAAATACATTTGAAAGGCAAGCCACTTGAGGTAGAGGCACTTATTCGGTGGCAGCACCCGAAGCTTGGGATGATTAGTCCCGCAGAGTTTATCCCAATAGCGGAAGACTCAGGCTTAATTATCGATGTTGGAACATTTGTCATTGATCAAGTTTGTCAGGATCTAATAGAACTGCACAAATCAAATCCATCAATTCGAGTGGCAATTAATTTATCTCCGAAGCAATTTATGGACTCCAACCTAGAGGAAAGGATATTGGCAGTCATTGCTTCTTATCAGTTAGACCCTAGCTACTTCGAATTTGAAATTACTGAAACCACAATTATGAGTGATCCTAGCAAGGCTGTACGAATACTCAATACCTTAAAAGAAGTTGGAATTACTTTTGCCATAGATGACTTTGGGACGAGTTTCTCTTCGTTTAACTATCTTAAAAAGCTCCCCGTAGATACGATTAAGATTGATCGCTCGTTTATTCACGGTGTTGGTGAAAATGAAAAGGATAGTCGGTTGGTTGAAGGCCTAATTGATTTAGCCCATAAGATGGGGCTGAGTATTACTGCTGAAGGAGTAGAAACCAAACAACAGTTGCAATTTCTAATAAGTAAAGATTGTGATGTTGTTCAAGGGTATTATTTTAGTCGTCCGGAGAAACTCTCGCAAATAGTAGAAACGCTACCTAAACTCAGAAGTATAGATTTAACATAGAAAAGTTTGTCAATCGTGCTAAAGCAAGAAATAAATCTAGCTTTTTGCACATACATATCATTCACTACGTGATTTTGGGAGGTATATAGGATGGTAAACGAAGGTTTTGTAGAAGTTACAGGAGGGAAGGTTTGGTACCAAATACATGGTAAAGAGCTACCGGGGGATCCCGTTATCGTGTTACATGGTGGACCTGGTTCGTCCCACTACTCCTTACAAGGGTTAAAAGCTTTGGCCAAAGATCGTCCCGTAATCTTTTATGATCAGTTAGGCTGTGGCTATTCTGACCGACCTAGTGATCATAGATTATGGCACATAGATCGTTTTGTAGAGGAATTAGCTGAATTACGGAAAGCGCTAGTGCTGGAAAACCTACATATTTTAGGACACTCTTGGGGGACCACGCTCGCAGCTGCCTATATGTTAACGAAGCCTACCGGGATTAAGAGCGTCGTTTTTTCAAGTCCGTGTCTAAGTGCACCACTATGGGCAGAAGATCAAGAGCGAAATCGTCAGAAACTTCCTCAGGATGTACAAGAAATCTTAAGAAAATGCGAGGAGCTTGGAGCAACTCATTCAGAGGAGTATCGTGCGGCAACGATGGAATTTAATCAGCAATTTGTTTGTAGAATAAATCCTTGGCCGGAGTTTTTGAAAAAAGGTGCACATATGAAGAATTCAGAGGTATATCAAACCATGTGGGGGCCTTCTGAGTTTTATGTAACTGGAAACCTAAAGAACTTTGATTGTACTTCTCGATTGCATGAGATAGCGGTACCAACTCTTTACACTTGTGGTCGTTTTGATGAAGCTACACCGGAGTCAACCAGGTATTTTTCTGATTTAACACCTGCTTCCAAATTCCATGTCTTTGAACATAGTGCACATATGCCTTATCTAGAAGAGCCAGAGGAATTCCTAAGAGTTATAAAAGCATTTCTTAACGAGTAAAACGAAGTCAAATAAGCCAGTATGTTCAAAATCCTTCTAACGAGAGCAGTTAGAAGGATTTTCTTTTGACATAATGTAAGGTGAAATCACTCGGGTCTATATAGTAGTAATCCTTTTGATCTTCATAGGAAGATTTTGGTGTTAGCTTGAAAGAGATTTTAGTGATGTTGCTGATAGGGAAATATAGAAACGAATACACATCAGTAGTCATGCTCATTTGTTTTTTTGTATGATGAAAATAAAATATGGTAGAGGAGTACTTATATAATGGTTAAACAACTAAAAGATATGAAATTTTCGGTGCTGGATTTGGCACCTATTCCAGAGGGGAGCAATCCGACTAAGGCATTTCATCAGAGTTTGGACTTAGCCAGACATGTGGAAAAATGGGGCTATTACAGGTACTGGGTGGCGGAACATCATAATATGCCTGGGATTGCAAGTTCGGCAACTTCAGTTTTAATAGGTTACTTAGCAGCGGGCACCACTACGATAAGAATAGGGTCAGGGGGGATTATGCTACCAAACCATGCTCCATTAGTTATTGCAGAACAGTTTGGTACATTAAATGCCATGTATCCAGGACGAATTGACCTCGGTTTAGGACGTGCGCCAGGTAGTGATCAACTAACGGCGCAAGCACTCCGCCGTGATATTCAAAGTGGAGACGAGTTCCCACACTTGCTGGAAGAATTAAGGTCCTATTTTATTTCCACCGATAAACCGGTGCGAGCAATTCCGGGGGAAGGACAAGAAGTACCTATTTATTTATTAGGCTCTAGCGGCTTCAGCGCAAGGTTAGCAGGACAATTAGGGCTACCTTTTGCTTTCGCGAGCCATTTTTCCCCAGAGAATACGTTACCAGCTTTAAAGCTTTATCGAGAAAGTTTTCAACCTTCGGAAATTCTCGATAAACCATACGTGATGGTAGGAATAAATGTCGTAGCTGCTGAAGATGACGCTAAGGCGCAATGGTTAGCGACATCCCAACAGCAAGCTTTTCTCAGCTTAATAAGAAGAACTCCGGGACAATTAAAACCACCAGTTACCTCTATGGATGAGTTATGGAGTCCTTATGAAAAAATGATCGTCGAAAAGCAATTACAAACAGCAGCGATCGGTAGCCTTGACACAGTAAAAGAAAAACTACAATCGTTTCTAAATGAAACTGGCGCAGACGAATTTATCATTAATACGCATGTATATGATCCTAAAGACCGACTTCATTCATATGAAATTGTTAGCGAGCTTATAAGAAAATAAGCATTAGTGCAAATGTCGCCATAGATAATTAAAATCCTAGCTTCTCTATTTGTTGTTATTATTAAGATGCTTACTATAAAATGGTTAATTAGTGACGTTCGCCTTTTGCTAAAGAAAGATGCCCGTCCAACAGGTAAAATTGTAAATGAAAGTATAAATATGAGGTGATTACATGAAATATGCGTTTTTATCTGATATTCATGGCAATGCTGTAGCCCTTGAGGCTGTTTTGAAACATATCAAAAATCAAGACGTAGACAAGATCATTGTATTAGGTGATATTTGTTATCGTGGTCCTGAACCGAAAAGATCACTGGAATTAGTCCAAGCGCTACAAACAGATGTAATTAAGGGGAATGCAGATGAATGGATTATTCGTGGTGTACAAAGCGGAGAAGTTCCCGAAAATGCATTGTCATTAATGAACAAAGAACGAGCGTGGGCTTTTACTCAGCTAGAGCAATCTGACACGGATTATCTTCAAAGCTTACCTCATACATTACTCCTAGAGCTAGAAGATGTCATAGTAAGTGTATTTCACGCCACACCAGATAGTCTTTTTGATGTTGTTCTTCCTAACGCAGATGATGAAATAATGGAAAAAACATTTATGAAAACGGATGCTTCCATTTATATATATGGACATATTCACATACCATTTATCCGCTACATAAATGGAAAAATTGTTATAAATACGGGAAGTGTTGGCTTGCCTTTTGATGGTTTGGCCAAAGCATCCTATGCAATTGTCGAATGCCAGGATGGCACTATAAAAACGATGATTGAAAGGGTTCCTTATGATAATGAACGAGTGATTAAACTTTATCAAGAAGTAGGTTATCCGAATGCGGAAATGATGAGTAGCATTATTCATCACGGGAAAAGATAACGTATATCAACTTTGGTTGGAAGGGCTTCTCCTACCTCCTTATGCTAGCTTTTATTTGGAAAAGGAACTTAAGCATAGAAACGTATTTTTTGTACAAGTTATAAGTAGAGGAAGCAAACCAACTTTTATTGGAGGAATTATGATGAAACCAAAAGATCATCAAGAAAAACAACAAGAGTTAGAACAAGTGTTTCAACAAAATCAACCTAAAGATATGTCGATCAAGAAGCCAGATAAAGTAATGAGCCAATCAGACCTTGTTGAATTAAGTGGTATGCTGTTTGAGTCGGATCAGCAAACAAACACTCCACAGCAGCAGCCACAACCACAGATAGCTCAACAAATACCGAATTCAACTCAATCGGCTCAAATTCCGGCCGAGCTATTACAAGCACAACAAGCAGTACACCAAGCTCAGTTAACCTTATTAAGTGAACAACAACAACTCGAGCAAGCCCTTTATCAACTCCATCAAGCTCAAGATAGAGTGAAACAGTGCCAATTACAAGTTCAACAAGCACAAAAACAAATGCAATCGGCACAAGCAACCGCTTCAAGCTTTGTAAATAATATGTATCATTAAAAAATCTTGTAATACTGGTATACTATTTACCAGTATTTTTTTTGTTTTCAGACCCGAAATAGTTTTCTTTCGGATCATTATTATATATGATGAAAGAAACGAATAAAAAAGAAGGTAACGCCAAACATGTTAGCTATACTTAATCGCACGTTAGAAAAATGGATGCCAATTATTACGCCGACAAGTGTTATGGTCGGAGTTATTCTTTCAGTTTGGTTGGCTCCTTTGACGTATTTAGTTCCTTGGATTTTTGCTTTTATGACGTTTTCAGGAAGTTTGAATTCCAACTTTACTGATCTTAAACGAGTTATCCTTCATCCGAAACGGATTATCATCTGTTTAGCCATTTTGCACATCATCATGCCATTACTCGCGCTCGGAACTGGTAACATCCTTTTTTCCGGAGATAGCTATACAATTACAGGTATTGTGTTGGCATTTGTAATCCCGACTGGAATTATGAGTTTGATTTGGGTATCCATTTATAAGGGGAATATTGCGTTAACATTGTCTATTATTCTAGTAAATACGATGTTATCGCCCTTATTAATTACTTATAGTTTAAAAGTACTTGTTGGGTCAAATGTAGAAATTGATCAATGGGGAATGATGAGTGGATTGTTTTGGATGATCGTTCTCCCATCATTACTAGGGATGCTTTTAAATCAATTGACAAAAGGGAAGGTTAAAACGACGGTGAGTCCAAAACTAGCTCCTATTACAAAAGTCTGTTTAGGTATAGTTGTTGCGATTAATAGTGCTGCTGTGGCTCCTTTTTTAGCGGATGTAAGTTGGAAGTTAGTTGGAATTATTGTAACTGTTACGTTGCTAGCTTTTGTAGGTTATGTCATCGGTGGGATAACTGCCAAATATATTTTCGGGTGGGGGTATGAAGACATTGTCGCACTTACCTTCAATAGCGGAATGAGAAATATTAGTGCAGGTGCAGTGGTTGCTATTACATTCTTTCCTCCTCCAGTTGCAATACCGGTTATCTCCTGCATGCTTATTCAGCAGTTATTAGCGTCCGTTTTTGGTCAGGTATTGAAGAGAATTTCTCATAAGCCGAAGGTATTGAAACCAGTAAAAACTGGCTAGACACGTTCCTTGATACTTTTAGTGGACGTTACTCGTCTATATTAGAAAAGGGGGAGTATAGATGAGGACGTATTTCGTTATTCTTTTGAGCTTGTTGTTGATTATAGGGTGCAGTTCTGATGGGTCAGATGCTTCAGTGCCATATGGGGATAAAATCGTCATACAAATAAGAGTACACGAGAATTGGCAGTCAAAAGTACTGCTGCCTTTGAATTCAGTTAGCTACTTATCGTGGTTTAAGTCATCAGAAACCTACAAGGATTTAAACACAATAGCAACCTTTATTGAAGCGATTGAAACTGCCCGTCCGTTAACATCGAATAAATTAGTGCTATACACGGCCGAATTTGATATTACTCTCCTATTTGATGATCAAATGAGCAGAAAATATCATGTAAATGTAGGTAATGATGAGGAAGCGGAAGGATTATTAGTTGATCTTTCCGAAGGGGGATTAGCGTATGCGATCCCAATTGAAGTTTCTAATCAGTTGCGGGGTGTTATTTTTGGAGATTGAAAGTGTAAAAGACTTAGGAACGAGCCTAAGTCTTTTTATGCTGCCTGCCTTTGACCGTCGTTTCGAAAATACCATTTTAAAAACGATGGGACAAAAATAATGATTACAAGTATGCGAATAAGTTGGAGAGCACTTACAACGGCAGGATTTCCACCGACGGAAGAGGCGGTTAAGACCATTTCAATCAGTCCGCCCGGGGCAATACTTAAAATAGCAGTTGCCAAGTCTAAGGATGTAAAAGCAGCTAACAAGATTCCTAACCCAAATGAGACGGTAATAATTGCGAGAGAAACCCCGAAATAAACGAAACAATACTTTCCTCCTAATTTTAAATCCTCAAACGAAATGTTTTTCCCTAGTCCAATACCAACGGCCACTTGTGCCGACAATAAAATGAAAGGATGTAGTGTTACTAAATCAATTGAACTGATATTCATGGCTGCTGTTACCGCAAGTGGTACGACAACAATACCAGCAGGAATTTTATTTCGAACTAGTATTCCGAGAACTATTGGGATTGTATACCATAGATATCCTAACACACCATCGAAGGTAGGTTGTGCAAAAGCTATGACTACTTGTGTTGGATTTAGCCCACCACTAAAGAAATAGACAATAATCGCTGGCACTGTGAACAAAACGGTAAGTAGACGGACTGTTTGAAAGATAACCACATAGGACGTTTTGGCATTGAGAGCCTCACTGGCCAAGACCATTTCAGACAATCCACCAGGAATTGACCCGAAAACGCTCGTTATCTTATCTACCTGGACCCATCTAGTTATTGTAGTTGCAATGAAGATACTGGCCAAGATTAATGCGATCGTCATGATTAGGTATGGAATGATATAAGGTCCAATCGTAAAGAAGGTTTGGGCTGTGAAATAAAGTCCGAAATACATACCTAGAACTAAAAAACCACCTTGTTTTACAGGGTCTGGCCAATAGGCTTTTCGTTTGGTAATCCCCTGCCAAAGTAAGACGAAGGTAAGTGCACCTAAAACCCACGGTAAGGGAAAGTTAAGTAAGGTAAAAATATAACATCCTAAGTATCCAATGGCTATAGATTCGATTAACTGTTGAATCTTATTTTTCATGAAAAAGACTCCTTTTTTATCAGTTACTTTCGTAATACGAAATATTATACAGGAGGAGTATAAATATTTGAATGCTTTCCTGCCCGTTTTAAAAAATATTTATTTTTATAGTCGAAATTGTTTAATTAATCTGTCTTTTCGTATATTCTAGAATAAGAGATAGCTTCATAGGCTAACATAGGTGTCTTTTTAGCGTGGAATTTCAACTGGGAATGTCCACGAATGGTGTTTACCCTGTAAATAGTTTCTACAGAAAAGTTCACTTTCTTCGATTGGATGTTTTGCGTTAGTCATATTTACATCCGTGTTGGTGAAAGTGACTTTCATTGGTGTCAGGCACCATTATGAAGACATCATCACAAGGAGGGGAAGGTATGCTTCAACAATCGATTATTGAGGATTTGATTACGGCTTCTTTAAGTACAGGTGGTGATTTTGCGGAGATATTCGTAGAGGACAAGTTTACATCGAATATTGCTTTAGTTGGAGGGAAAGTCGAAACGAGCATTTCTGGTAGAGATTATGGAATTGGGATTCGGATTTTTCAAGGGTTAAATAGCGTGTATGCTTATACAAATGAGCATGACAGAGATAAATTGATTGCTGTCGCCTTGGAAGCTGCTGGTGCAATTAAAGGAAGTCCGCTAGACTTAGTCTTAAATCTAACAAAACAAGAGATTACTAATCGTCACAGAATTATACATACGCCAAGGGAAGTTCCAAAAGCAAAAAAAGTAAACGTAATGAGAGAGGTATATGATCTGGCCAAAAATTATCATGAACTTATATCTCAAGTATCCGTAGGCTATAAGGATGAACAGCAACGAGTTTTGATCGCAAATTCGGAAGGACGATTTGTAGAGGACGAGAGAATTCGAACACGACTTGCCATTCAATCAGTCGCATCAAAAGGTACTGAGATGCAGACAGGATCTTATTTGCCTGGTGCACATAAAGGATTTGAGTTCCTCGAGTCCTTGGACCTTCGTCACTACGCGACAGAAGCTTCGCGGATCGCAGTTACGATGTTACATGCGGAGGAATGTCCAAGCGGTAAGTTCCCAGTTATTATTGATAATGAATTTGGGGGCGTTATCTTCCACGAAGCTTGTGGACATGGGTTAGAGGCGACTTCGGTTGCAAAGAAAAATTCGGTTTTTGCTGATCGAGTCGGAGAGCAGGTGGCTCCTGAGATTGTTTCATATATTGATGATGGAACACTCGCAAACGAATGGGGTTCAGCCAATATCGATGACGAAGGGGAAACAACACGTAAAAATGTTCTTATTGAAAATGGAATTTTGAAAGGTTACTTAATTGATAAATTAGGAGCAAGACGAATGGGTACTGAATCAACTGGTTCAAGTCGAAGGGAGTCATATAAATTTGCTCCGACATCACGCATGACGAATACCTTCATCGCTCCTGGTAAATCGACGCCAGAAGAAATTATTGCAAACACAGAGTTTGGTATTTACGCCAAATACATGGGCGGAGGTTCCGTAAACCCGGCAACAGGGGATTACAACTTTGCGATTAACGAAGGTTATATAGTTCGCAATGGAAAGATTGCTGAACCAGTTCGTGGTGCCACTCTGATTGGCAATGGTCCTAAGACATTACAGAAGGTTGACATGGTCGGAAATAACTTAGCGCATGGACAAGGTATGTGTGGATCGTTAAGTGGTTCAATCCCTGCCAATGTTGGACAACCGATGATTCGTGTTAGCGAAATTACTGTCGGCGGACGAAAGGGGAAATAGTATATGGATATACTCACGTTTAAAGAGAGTCTTTTTGCCCAAGGAAGAGATCTAGGTTTTTCCGATATGGAGCTTTATTATCAAAATAATGGTAAGTTTAGTACAAAAATATTTAAAGGTGAAATTGATAGCTATAATATTGCTGTTGAAGGTGGCGTGTCGTTTCGAGGCATTTTGAACGGGCAAATGGGCTATAGCTATACAGAAAAAATTGATGAGGAATCAATTCGCTTTTTACTTGAAGAAGCTAAAGAGAATGTAAGCATTATTGATAGTGACGAGGCAGAAGTAATTTTTGCCGGTTCTACTAGCTACGAAGAATTAGAGCTATATTCTGAACAACTTGCCGCGATCTCTACAGAGGAAAAAATTAATTTTCTAAAACAAGTCGAGGCTGAATGTTTTGCTTTAAGTGAAAAGGTGACAAGTGTCAATTATTGTTTACTAGAATCACATGATACAGAAAAAATGATTGCCAATACAAAAGGTCTTGAAAAGTATGAAAAGGGTAACGTTGTTTATACGTATATTTCTGTTGTTGTTAAAGAAAACGATGACATTAAAACTGCTGGGAAATTGACATTAGCTAGAGATTTTTCAACGTTTGACCCAGTTTCTATGGCAAATGAAATTGTTACAGACGCCTTAAGTACGCTTGGTGCTACTTCTATAGCAAGTAAGGAATACCCAATTATACTTAAAAACACAGCTGCTTCATCATTGTTACAAGTATTCACACAAGCTTTTTCTGCAGACAATGTTCAAAAGGGGAAGTCAAGGTTAGCTACTAAACTGGATACCCAGGTGGCTCATCCGCTTGTCTCAATCGTTGACGATCCATTTTTACCAAATGGGTTCATGAGCCGTTCGTTTGATAGTGAAGGAGTAGCCACGAAGCGTTTACATGTTGTTGAGGAGGGCGTCCTAAGGACATACCTTCATAACTTAAAAACAGCGACTAAAGATAACGTTGAATCTACCGGACACGCGACAAAATCATCGTACAAAGGGACGATAACAATTGCTCCGTCCAACATGTTTATTGTCCCTGGCGAAATCTCTTATGAAGAGTTAGTTGCGAGGGAAGTTGAAGCATTAATTATTACAGATGTTCAAGGGCTTCATTCTGGGGCTAACCCAATTTCTGGCGATTTTTCTTTAGCGGCAAATGGTTATTTGGTAAGGGATGGAAAAATTGAACGACCAGTCAACCAAATTACAATTGCGGGCAACTTTTTCACATTGCTAGAGCAAGTGGAGGCGGTTGCTAGTGATTTAGAATTTGGATTTCCAATGGGAGGATATGTTGGTTCTCCGTCATTAAAGGTAAAAGGATTAGCTGTCGCAGGAGAATAAAATTGCATCAACACATATTTAGCACACCAAACTTAGTAAGCGTTGGTGTGCTTTTTTAAAATATATATCTTGAGGGAGAGTTTGTACGATGGATTACGATGTGATTATTGTTGGTGCCGGTCTTGCGGGCCTAGTGACAGCTTCTGAGGTAGCTGATGCTGGGAAAAAAGTTTTGCTATTAGATCAGGAGCCGGAAGCTTCATTAGGTGGACAAGCCTGGTGGTCGTTTGGTGGGTTATTTTTAATTAATTCTCCTGAACAACGTAGGCTTGGAATTAAGGACTCAAAGGAATTAGCGTGGCAGGATTGGCTTGGAGCAGCAGGGTTTGATCGAGAAGATGATGAGGATTATTGGGGGCGGAAATGGGCAGAGGCGTATGTAGATTTTGCGGCAGGGGAAAAAAGGGCATGGTTACACAGCATGGGAGTAAGATTTTTCCCAGTAGTTGGTTGGGCAGAACGAGGTGGGTATCTTGCTGAAGGTCATGGAAACTCTGTTCCGCGTTTCCACATCGTTTGGGGGACAGGCCCTGGAATTGTCGAGCCTTTTGCGAAAAAGGTAAAAGAGTATATCAAATCTGGTGTGATAAAGTATTTATCTCGACATCGTGTTGATCAGCTACTGAATGAAAATGGTTCTATTGTTGGCGTTCAAGGTTCGGTCTTAGCTCCATGTACTGCTAACCGTGGCGAAGAATCCAACCGAGATGTCATTGGTAGTTTTGAGTATCGTTCACAGGCAGTCGTTGTTGCTAGTGGTGGGATCGGCGGTAACTTAGAGCTGATTCGGCAAAATTGGCCAAGTCGGTTAGGAGAACCACCGAAAGAGATGATCTTTGGTGTACCTGCGCACGTCGATGGCCGAATGCTTGCTATTACTGAAAAGGCAGGTGGTCGTATTGTCAATCGTGACCGAATGTGGCATTACACTGAGGGCATTAAAAATTGGAATCCAATCTGGAAAAATCATGGTATTCGTATTCTTCCTGGACCTTCCTCAATCTGGTTAGATGCAAGGGGGCAACGTTTTCCTGCGCCTAACTTCCCTGGCTTTGATACGCTAGGAACGCTCGAGGCGATTAAAAAGACAGGGTATGACTATTCCTGGTTCATTTTGACCCAAAAAATCATTGAAAAGGAGTTTGCCCTTTCTGGTTCTGAGCAAAATCCTGACTTAACAGCAAAAAGCATCCGGAAAGTACTAGGACGGGTTGCCCCGGGTGCACCTGGTCCAGTCCAAGCTTTTATGGATCATGGGGAAGATTTCATCATCCGTAATTCAATCGAGGAATTGGTAGAAGGGATGAATGAACGAACTGGTGAAGGATTGTTAGACCCGGTAGCTATTGAGCGTCAAATTCGCGCGCGCGACAGAGAGATTGATAATCGTTTTACAAAAGATTTGCAAATTACTGCGCTTCGTGGGGCGAGAAATTACATAGGTGATAAGCTGATTCGGGTAGCTAGTCCTCATAAACTCTTAGATAAAGCTAATGGACCTTTAATTGCAGTTAGACTCCATCTAGTTAGTCGAAAAACATTAGGTGGATTACAGACTGATTTATCAGGAAGGGTATTAAATGATAGAGGTGAATATGTCCCTGGCCTTTATGCCGTTGGAGAAGCATCAGGGTTTGGTGGTGGTGGTGTTCATGGGTATCGTTCCCTGGAAGGAACATTTCTGGGTGGATGTTTGTTTACGGGAAGACAGGTTGGAAAAGCATTGGCAAAGTTATAATTCGAGGTAACAAAAAGCTTAGTACTACTTGATATAAGAAGAGGTTTAAGGTACCATCAATACTAGGATAGTAAGACATTTTTAGAGTCTATTGGTCTCTATTAAACACTACAAAAACAAATATTCCTTTCTAACGGAAGAATAGGAGAAGGCGATGGACTACCGAAAGTATGTATTAGCAGAATCGATCGGATTTCAAATTGTCGATGCAGGTCGGTTAGTGATTAATCGATTAAATTCGAACTTTAAAGAAAATGGTTATCCAGTTACACATGAACAATGGTCAATTCTAATTCGATTGTGGGAAGAGGATGGCCTAACTCAAAATAAGCTTGCTAGTCTTACTGGTAAGGACCAACCAAGTGTCTCCCGACTTATTAATAGTCTTGAAAAAAATGAGCTGGTGATGCGTTTTCCACATCCTGTAGATAAAAGGACCAATCTGATATTCCTAACGGACAAAGGGAAAAAACTTCAAGTTGGACTAATTGAACAAGCTCAAACGACGATTGAACAGATCTCAGGTGGAATTGATAAAAATGACCTAGAGCATTTTCTCCGTGTGCTAAGTCAAATTAAACTGAATTTAACTACTAAAGATTAAAGCACTTGTAGCGCCTCTACAAGTGCTTTTTTGTGGTGTTTTTTATTTGTTTATACAAGTACTAACTGAAACTTGTGCCGGGAAATCAACAATAAAGCTGACTGTTTAATAGAAATATACTTGTTTATGCAAATATATTTTTAAATGCTATTGACAATCATTATCACTTAGAAATATAATGGTAAATGTAAACGATAACCATTCTCAATTGATTATCAACAATATTCAAGCAGGGAGTTTGTAATGAAAAAACGGTATTTGCTAATAAGTTTAATCATTTTATCTTGTGTATCGCTTTTTATTGGGGTAGGATCACTAAATCCGTCAGACTTATTCAGTCTAACTGAAGATCAGCTACAACTACTATTTGTAAGTAGGTTTCCTCGGTTAATTAGCATTATCATTGCTGGTATTAGTTTGAGTATTTGTGGACTGATTATGCAGCAATTAACTAGAAATAAGTTTGTGTCGCCTACGACAGCTGGAACCATGGATTCTGCTAGATTAGGAGTGCTAGTAGCTTTACTACTATTCGCATCAGCAAGTCCGTTCCAAAAAATGCTAGTTGCCTTTGTTTTTGCCTTGGCAGGAACACTTATCTTTATGAAAATCTTAGATAAGATTAAATTTAAAGATGCAATCTTTATTCCGTTAGTCGGAATTATGTTTGGAAACATTATTGGTTCGATTACGACATTTTTTGCTTATCGATATGATCTCATTCAGAATATGTCGTCATGGATGCAAGGTAACTTTTCTTTAATTATCCGTGGTAGGTACGAATTGCTTTACATAAGTATACCGCTCGTTATACTAGCTTATCTCTATGCAAATAGATTTACGGTAGCAGGAATGGGGGAAGAGTTTTCAGTTAACCTAGGGCTGAATTATCGAGCTGTGGTAAACCTTGGGTTAATCATTGTGGCCTTAGTAGCTTCAGTCGTTTTACTGACAGTAGGAATGATCCCGTTCTTAGGATTAATTATCCCCAATATCGTTAGTATCTATAACGGTGATAATCTGAAAAAGAACCTTTCCCATACAGCGCTTTTAGGGGCAGTGTTTGTTCTTTTATGTGATATATTAGGGCGTCTAATCATCTACCCTTACGAAATTCCAATTGGTTTAACGGTAGGAGTGTTAGGAAGTGGAATTTTCCTTTACCTACTATTGAGGAGAAGGGCTTATGAGTAAAAACAAAAAAATTATCATACTAGCAGTTATGGCCATAGCCCTAGTTATTATGTTCATTTTTATAAACATTGGCAGTAATTGGGGCTACATTGTTCCAAGAAGAGGAATGAAAATCCTAGCAATTGTTATTACTGGGGCAGCCATTGCTTTTTCAACAGTCGTGTTTCAAACAATTACGAATAACCGTATCTTAACACCCAGCATTATTGGTCTAGATTCTCTTTATCTATTATTACAAACCTTTATCATATTTGTGTTTGGTTCTTCTAGTTTCATTGTCGTGAACAAAAATATGAATTTTCTTTTGTCAGTAAGTTTAATGATTATTTTTGCAGGGTTGTTTTATAAAGTTCTCTTTAAAAAAGAAGGTCGTAACATTTATTTCCTATTATTAATTGGACTAATTGTTGGAACGTTTTTTCAGAGTATTTCAACGTTCATGCAAGTATTAATCGATCCAAACGAATTTATGATTGTACAAGATCGTATGTTTGCTAGCTTTAACAATGTTAATACAGATGTTATAACAATGTCTATTATTCTTTTGTTAGCTACGACTTTATATTTTCTTAGATTTATGAAGTACTTAGATGTCTTGTCATTAGGCCGAGATGAAGCTGTAAATTTGGGTGTGGATTATGATTATGTGGTCAAACGTTTATTGGTTGTCATTGCTATTCTTGTCTCAGTTTCAACTGCCTTAGTTGGACCGATTACCTTCTTAGGTTTATTAGTTGCTAACGTAGCTTATGAGTTTATGAAAACCTATCAACATAAGTATCTAATTTTAGGCTCGATTTTAATAGCTATCGTCGCTCTAGTAGGGGGGCAGCTCCTCGTTGAACGAGTGTTTACGTTCTCAACAACGATAAGTGTCATTATTGATTTTGTAGGTGGAGTATACTTTATCTACCTGTTACTAAGGGGGAATAAATAATGGTAGAAGTAAAGAAGCTGTTTAAGAAATATGGTCAAAAAAACGTCGTCGAGGATGTTACGGTCAAGATAAAAAAAGGGACAATTACGTCATTTATTGGCCCGAATGGAGCAGGTAAAAGTACGGTTATTTCGATGATTAGTAGATTAATCCAGAGAGATAGCGGCGAAATTTTTATTGAGGGAAAAGAAATTAGTCAGTCAAAAAGTAGAGATTTGGCAAAGAAGATTTCCATCCTAAAGCAATCAAATAACATCAATTTACGTTTGACGATTCGAGAATTAGTTTCATTTGGAAGGTTCCCATACTCCCAAGGGAACCTAACAAAAGAAGATTGGAAGCACGTTGACGATGCAATTAAATATATGGAGCTTGAAGAAATGCAACATAAATACCTTGATCAGTTAAGTGGTGGTCAAAGACAAAGAGCATATATTGCAATGGTCATTGCCCAAGATACAGAGTATGTACTCCTAGATGAACCATTAAATAACCTTGATATGAAACATTCTGTTCAGATTATGCAAGTGTTACGAAAGCTTGTAGATGAACTTGGCAAAACCGTTGTCATCGTTATTCATGATATTAACTTTGCTTCCTGTTATTCAGACTATATTGTCGCATTAAAGGATGGAAAGGTTGTTCGTGAGGGTACAACGCCAGAGATTATTAATACAGAAGTGTTAAAAGAAATTTATGATATGGATATTCAAATTGAGTCTATTAATCAAAATAAAATTTGTGTGTACTTTACCTAGAGTTTTTTTGAGGGCAATAAGACATTCATAGAATCCTAACTTATTGCCCGATTGTTTGCATGTTTGTACTGTAAAACGAACTGCATGATGCTACCAATCAAACTTCGTTTCCCCCTAAAAAATGAAGTAAGGTCATGTGTAGCAAAATAGAGATCCATTTTACAGTACAACCATTTAAATAATTTAAAATGAAAAAAATAATGAGGTGAAGAAAAATGAAGAAAACATTACTTACATTAGTTGCTTTCTTTTTAGTAATTATGATAGCTGCTTGCGGTACTAAAGATGCAACAACAGGAACGACTACAGTAGAGCCTAGTGAACCTGTAACAGAAGCAACTGTAGAAGTGGCAGAGGAAGAAGTAGTAGAAACTGAGGTTACTGTAAATCATCAACTAGGTGAAACCGTTGTTTCAAAAAATCCTGAAAAAGTTGTTGTATTTGATTTTGGTGTGCTAGATTCACTAGACAAAATTGGCGTGGATATCTTTGGTTTACCACAAGCAAACATTCCACCATACTTATCAAAGTTTGAAGACTCAAAATACTTAAACGCTGGAAGCTTAAAAGAGCCTGATTTTGAAGCAATTGCGAACGCTGGTGCTGACTTAATTATCATCTCTGGTAGACAACAAGAGTTATATGCTGAGTTTTCAAAACTAGCTCCAACCATTTACATGGCAGTAGACAACGCAAACTATATGGAATCGTTTAAGAACAATATGACAATTCTAGGTCAAATTTTCGATAAAGAAGATGTCATTGAAGCAGAATTAACTGCAATCGACGCTTCTATTGCTGAACTAAATGAAAAAGCAACGTCGGTTGAAAATGTACTAATTGTTTTAGCAAACGAAGGTAACATTAGTGCATATGGACCTGGTTCTAGATTTGGAATACTTTATGGTTTATTTGGATTTACTCCAGTGGATGATACAATTGAAGTTTCGACACATGGAATGAATATTTCTTACGAGTATCTTCTTGAGAAAGATCCTGAGTATTTATTCGTTGTAGATCGTGGTGCAGTTGTAGCTGGTGATTCAGCGGCTAAGCAAACAATTGAAAATGAGCTAACTGAAAAAACAAGAGCATACCAAGATGGGAAAATCGTTTATCTAGATCCAAACTATTGGTACCTATCTGGCGGTGGTCTAGTGTCAGTAAGTGAAATGATCAGAGAAATCACTGAAGGTGTTAAATAAGCTTTGTTTATAAAACACGTACTTTTTTGGGTACGTGTTTTCCCTATTTAACATTACTTTCTAAATTTAAAAGTTAAATATTTTGGAAATATGTTCTTTTCCATGTATAATAAGTGGGTCAGAATAATTTTGGAGGTTTACATATGCCGTATATTGCTTTATATCATCCACACGCCTATTTTTGGATGCTTTTGGTCGCTTTGTTCTTCGTTGCGTTTTTCCTTTATCGAGCAAACGTAGCAAAAGGCGCAAAAATCACTCACATGGTTCTAAGGCTTCTCTATGTAATTATGATAGTTACGGGTGTTGGTATGCTATTTTCAATCGGTTTCCCGCTTACTTACGTAATTAAAGGGATCCTTGCTATTGCCTTAATTTATTTCATGGAAATGATCCTTGTTAGAACAAAAAAAGGTACGTTACAACCGTATTTTTGGTTCTTCTGTTTAGGGGCACTAGCATTAGTGTTACTAATGGGTTACCGAGTCATTAGTTTTTAAAAAAAATGCAGGACATGCTTTCATGTTCTGCTTTTTTTTTTCGGGAGATTGTTCTATGTAAACTCAAGTAGCAGAGGCATTACATAAGGTGTCGAGGCATTTTTGTTACCTTGAAATTGTAAATCAATGGTATACTTATAGTAATTGGAGTACTAGGGCGTAAAGTCTATCTATCTTAAGGGTGCTTTATAATATATTACTCAGGGGGATCTAAATGTCCAAAAAAATTGTGTTAGCTGGTGGTTCGGGTTTTTTAGGGATGTCTCTTGCTGATTTTTTAGTTGCCAGAGGTTATGAGATCGTTATTTTAACTAGAGGCGCATCAAAAGTTAAAGGTAATATCACGTATCTACAATGGGACGGAGAAAGCCTAGATGATTGGGCTCAAGAAGTCGATGGTAGCTATGCTGTTGTAAACTTTACAGGGAAAAGCGTAAACTGCATCTATACCAAGAAAAATCGAGAAGAAATTATCTCTTCAAGAATTAGTTCCGTAAAAGTACTGAGAGAAGCAATTCAACAAAGTCAACAGCCTCCTCAGGCCTTTGTTCAGGCAGGCTCATTAGCAATATTTGGCGACACTGAGGACCTCTGTGATGAAACATCTCCAATTGGAACCGGGTTTTCAGTAGATGTCTGTAAGCTTTGGGAAGAGGAGTTCTTTAAAGATGAATTACCTACTACACGACAGGTACTTCTTCGTATTGGGTTTGCCTTAGGTAAAGATGGTGGTGCGCTTGAGCCATTAAAAAAACTAGTGTCACTGAATTTAGGTGGAACTGTAGGGTCAGGAAAACAATATATTAGTTGGCTACATATCGATGATTTAAATCAAATGTTTCTAACTGCTATAGAAGACAAGAGTTATTCAGGCATATATAATGCGACAGGCCCTACTCCTGTAACAAATAAGGAATTTATGAGTACATTACGTAAAGTGATGGGCAAAGGCTGGACACCTCCAGCGCCGTCCCCTTTTGTTTGGTTAGGAGCCTATTTGTTTATGCAAACTGAACCTAGTTTAGCATTAACAGGGAGAAACTGTATTCCGAAGAAATTAGAAGAAAGCGGTTTTAACTTTCAATATACAAATTTAGAGATAGCGTTAAAAGATTTAGTTTAGTGAAGGCATAAGTCCTTCACTTTTTTTTGTGAAAGGCTGTTTTCGCAAAGTTTGTTGCTTAAAAATTACTAAGAATTTACTATTAATTAGTAAGTGCTGCTCTTTTCTTACATTATTTATTGGCTGATATCTTCATCTGGGGTATTATTTTGATTATTTTAGGATAAAAAAGCCACAATGTTTACGAAAACCTTGTGAAAAGAAGGAGATTGATGGAGAAACTCGAATATTACTAGAAATAATGATAGTGGAGGTATCGTTCATGGATGAAATCATTCATTCTCTTTTTGAAGCTGCAAAACTAAATGATGTTACCCAAATAAAAAAGCTGTTAGAGTTACACCCATCTTTAGTGAACACCGAAAATAATGATGGTTTAACGCCATTAGGCTTTGCGTCTCACTTTGGCAACAAAGAGGCCGTTCAATTACTCATCGACCACGGTGCTGAGATAAATGCCATTTCCCATTCGAAAATTGCCTATATTCCTTCAAATACAGCCTTACATGCGGCGATTGCTGGAGAACGTAATATTGAAGTCATTAGACTATTACTTAATAACGGAGCGCAAACGACCATCTTTGATAGTAACGATCACACTTGCTTACATAGTGCTGCTTATCATGATAACAACCTCGAACTAATCAATTTACTCTTAGATTATGGAGCAAAACCTGATCTCATCGTTCAAGGCGGCGTTACTCCCTTGGAATTGGCTTTAGAAAAAGGAAATACTCTTGTGGCAGAACGTTTACAGAATATAGTAAAGAATTAGTCGGGTAGGTAAATCTAGCTGCTATGTTACAGATATAGAAGAAGCTCAACTACATGGAAGTTGAGCTTTTTACTTTGGTTGCCACTTTTAGTTCCTGTATAAGTAAGATCATAGTAATGACATAAACAACCATAATCGCGAGTGGTGTAACTGCGAATGTGTTTTCTATAAAGAAAATTCCAAAGACCGTTGCTACAAGTACTGTAGCAATTGATAAAAATAAATAAGCGGGACTATTGTACAACCCGTAGAAAGGCAGGAAGTGAGCTCCTGTTAAAACTCCGATTGCAAATGGAATCCACATCGGTTCGTAAAGGTAAACCATGACTACCAACGGAGCAAATAATAGTTGCAGAGCTCCAAATAGTCCAGCTAATTTGTTTAGGGGGTTTGAAGAATCGAGCATGTTCACCCCAATTAGCTTCCCAACTAAAATTGAAAGTGGAAAGATGACACCTATCCCAAATAAGTAGGCTAGCGTAAGAACGTTTTCAGGTAAGAAAAAGTGAAAGATCCACATTAAGCCCCAAAACAAAATACCTACCGGAAATACAGGTAATCCTTTTTTCATCGTTCTTGCAAAGTCATTTTGAACCTTTTGGTACATAATGAAACCACCTTTTCTCTTAATATATGAAAATAATACCAGATGTTAAATTTATTGGAAATCATTTCTTTTGTTAGCATGATAAATTTCCATCATAATTCCACTTTCGTTATAATGTGAGGTAGAGGAGTGGTTTGGAAATGGTAGAAGTGACAGAAAAAATGGTTGAATGGCATCTGTTAAATAAGAAACAAAATATCAAAATTTATTTTTGTTATACGCCGTTATGTGGTACGTGTAAGCTAGCGAAAAAGATGCTTGAGAGTTGGAACGAAAAACATCAAGAAACAACGATTTACTCGATAAATCTTAATATTAATCGAAAGCTTGCGATGGATTGGAAAATTAAAAGTGTTCCGTACATTGCTATTTTTGTAAACGGGATGAAAGCCCATGAATTTTATGCTTTTCATTCGATAGAAAATATTCATCGCCAGCTCGCTCCGTTTGTCCGACAAGCTGGGATAAATGATGAAGGCTAATTGATTAGGTTGAAAAAGGGGGAGCGTGATAGAAATGACATATCGTGTTTTTGTTTATGGGACGTTACGACAAGGTGAAGTCAATCATTCATTACTAAAACAGGCTAATTGTCTTGCAAGACAGGCGTGGACGAATGGGGTATTGTATGACACAACTTGCGGCTATCCGGCCATGGTTAGAGACGAAGAGGAACGGGTATATGGCGAGGTTTATGAAATCTCCGAAGACCAACTGAGAAGGCTTGATGAATTAGAAGGTTATACCGGCAATCAAAAAGAGGATCTATATGACCGGGTCATCCAAACGATTTTTACCGATCACGGTTGTTATGATGCCTATGTCTATATATTTGAACCTACGAAAGCTAGTCATTTAGCCAAAATCGATTTCGGAGATTGGAAGTGCCATCAATACATCAAACAAGACCAGCATCTTTATTTTGCCTACGGCTCTTGTATGGATGACGAAAGGTTTCGTAGCGCTAGTGTAGAGCATCTTTTTACAAAGATGAGGGGCTGTGGCATCGCTAATAATTATCGTCTCGCTTATACGAGACGTTCCATAGATGGCGGTAGAGCTGACATGGTAGAAGCAGATCAATGGGTTGAGGGGAAGGTATATGAAATAACCAGAGAGGCATTAGACTATTTATTTTTACGCGAGGGAGTTTATAACGGTATTTACCGGCCTGCCTTTATTAACATTGAAATTGCTGGTAAGGAACATGAAAATGTTTTAACATTTTTAGTTATCGACAAAGATGAGGAGCTAGCTCCACCAGAGCATTATGCCAATGAAATTTTAAGAGGGGCTCTCCATGTTGTTAGTGATCCTTATTATGAAAGAATTAAGAAAGAGTTAGTGGAAAGATTTCAGTTAAAAATAGATAAGTAGAAGGAAATCATAGCTCACCTAAAAAGGACCATCACCTCGATTGGTCCTTTTGGCGTTTTGAGACCTCACAATGAGGGTGATGTACTTTTTAGATAAACGACTACATAAATTAGCTTATAGAGAATGTGCCTCAAGTACTTGAAAAAGGGGGAATAGATAATGAATGATAACGGTGATCATGCATCTAACAGACCGAGCTTCAACATCTTTAGCGAGAAAATCTTTCAGGACCAAATGGCAAGCGATCAGAGTCTCGTGGCAATTTTCTGTGAACTACTAAGTACAGCCTATCAACACACATGTAAGTCATTTTATATACCTACTTCCGATGATGCCCTCCTGAGCTTATCAAGATTAAAACAAGATTTTGGTCGTATGGAATGTATTCACGAAGTAGGTGATATTTGTCTATCAGGCTCCAGTTGTGATGTATTTTTTACGGCTATATCTTATGAAAACTGGGATTTTGAACGTGACGTAGAAGAACAACAGGAGAAAATTCATCACTATCGCACTAGACATTCTAGTATGGAAAAACGATGTCTTCATGCCCTAGTAGTTTCAAAAGTAGAATGGGAAGCTAGAAAAAAACATCCAGATGAGATGATCCAGTATAAAAGATTACGAACTTTTCTAAGACACGATCATTCAAGGGATTTTCCGTTTGTTCTGCTGTTTTGGGAAGACGTTGTAACCTTATTAGGGGAAAATCCAGAGTACCTTTCTGCTTTCAATAATGTTTCTACATTTCTTGCAGAAATCGAAAAAAATGGTAGATTATAAAAAAAGTAGATTGACATAGTGATAACTGCCCATTAAAATAAGTAACAAATAAGAAGTTATCCTTAAAGGGGAGTAGCTGGTACAATAAATTCGTCATCACGAGGAATTTTCCTCCGGATTTATTGGCAACGTTTTGTTGTTTGCGAGACCTTTACCATAACGGTATTGGTCTGTCTATCCATCTAGTATAAGTAGATGTTATTAACTGACCTTACTATTTTGGTGTGGGTCATTTTTTATTTTAACATCATTGTAGTAGAGGGGACTTATTTGTGGATGTTTCAATTTTATTAGAGTATGGCTGGGTTTTATTAGTACTTATCGTTCTTGAAGGGATCTTAGCAGCTGATAATGCCCTAGTGCTAGCAATTCTCGTTAAACACTTACCAGAGAAAGAGCGTAAAAAAGCTTTATTTTATGGGTTAGCTGGAGCGTTTGTGTTCCGATTTGGTTCTTTATTTGCCATTTCTTTTCTAGTTAACGTATGGCAAGTCCAAGCGTTGGGTGCAGTGTATCTAATGTTTATTGCCTTAAATTACCTACTTAAAAAGTATGTAAGGCATAAAACGGAAACAGATGAAATGAAAGAAGCCAAGAAAAAGTCAGGATTTTGGGTTACAGTTATTAAAGTGGAGCTTGCTGACATTGCTTTTGCTGTCGACTCTATCCTTGCTGCCGTAGCAATTGCACTTACTTTACCAAATACAAACCTTCCTATGGTTGGCGGACTAGATGGCGGTAAATTTCTAGTCATATTCTTGGGTGGCTTTATTGGGCTCATCATTATGCGTTTTGCGGCTACCTATTTTGTAAAGTTATTGCATCGCAAACCTGGGCTTGAAACAGCAGCATTTCTAATTGTAGGTTGGGTAGGGGTAAAGCTAGCTGTATTTACCTTAGCTCATCCAGAGGTAGGTCTATTACCACATCATATACCAGAGATGAAGGCTTGGAAAATTGCTTTTTACGTCGTTCTTGTAACAATTGCGACATTAGGTTGGTTCTTATCAAAAGAAGTACCTGAAGCTGCAGACCAGGAGAACGAGTTCCAAAAGGCAAATTAATGAATAAACTGATAGAGATGCTCAGTGATCCAAGGCCTGAGGGATGAATTCCTTCAGGTTTTGGTATAATAAGGTTTATGTGATAATAAATGGACAGAAAGGAAGGAAAGAATGAACATTACAGGACACACATTTGAAAAGGTAGAGGATACTACCGGGATCCTAAGCGGTGAACGCTACGAATTTTTCATTCATGTGGAAGTAGATGAAGATGATGATCTTTATTCTGAAAACGGACTATACATAAAAGTGATTTTTGCGGTTAACGAAGGTACAACGAAACTGATGCAATATGACATCTATGAAAAGACAACAGACAACTATATTGATTTAGCGCTTGAGGAAGATGAGGAAAAGATCCTCCACGATTATTGTGTTCAACATGCTAGATAAGGTACAGCAAAACCAAGCTGTACCTTCTATTCTGTCCGAAAACATAGTTGTTTTTTCTATATTTCTTAGAAATTTAAAAACTTATGATGATTTTCAAAGATTTCATTATCACTTTTTGTCACGTTTTGTTATAATAACGTGGTGAATTAATTAATGAACTATAAAAATGGATCTTCTAATGTGTAAGTTTGATAACTTAGAACGTTATTGAATGACATTGAGGGCGGAGAAAAGGGGAATTTTGACGATGAAACTAACGCCAGAACAGCGTATTCAATTACATGGCTTTAATAATCTAACAAAGTCACTTAGCTTTAACATGTATGATATTTGTTATACAAAAACAAAAGCAGAGCGTGAAGCTTATATAGAATATATTGATGAACAATACAATGCCGATCGATTAACCAAAATCCTTACAGACGTTACAAGTATCATCGGGGCTCACGTGTTGAATATCGCAAAACAAGATTATGAACCTCAGGGCGCTAGTGTAACGATTTTAGTCTCAGAAGGCCCTGTAGACGCAGCTCCACAAGGATTTTTCAAAGAATCTCCTGGACCGCTACCTGAAACGGTACTGGCTCACTTAGATAAAAGCCATATTACTGTTCATACGTATCCTGAGTACCATCCGGATGAAGGAATCAGTACGTTCAGAGCGGATATTGACGTTTCGACGTGTGGAGAGATCTCGCCTTTAAAAGCATTGAACTATCTTATTCATTCATTTGATACAGATATCATGACAATGGATTACCGAGTTCGTGGATTTACGAGAGATATCAACGGTCATAAGTTGTTCATCGACCATGATATCAATTCGATTCAAAACTACATTCCAGAAGAGGTAAAAGAGCTGTTTGATATGATTGATGTAAATATTTATCAAGAAAACATCTTTCACACAAAATGTAAGTTGAAAAATTTTGATCTGGATAACTACTTATTTGGCTATAAGAAAGACAAACTGACGTTAGAAGAGCAAGAAGAGATAACGGAACGTTTAAAGCTAGAGATGGATGAATTATACTACGGAAAAAACATCATAAATCGTGACCTAGCAAGTACTAAATAAGTAGTACTTTAAAACGAGTACATATCCTGCGTTTTGCAGTTTTATGTGCTCGTTTTTCTTTTTTGTCCTTGTTGTTTAACTCAGGCATATCTCTCTCATTTCTGTAAAAAATAATCGAGAAATTGAGTGGAGGATGATATGATGAAAACAAATATTCGTTGGGCTGGTAAAATGGCTTTTTCAAGTACAACCCCTTCTGGACATGACTTGATGATGGATGCATCTGCAGAGGTTGGCGGAGAGAATAATGGTCCAAGACCTACGGAGTTGTTGTTAAATGCAGTAGCTGGTTGTACAGGGATTGATATTATTTCTATTTTACATAAGATGAGACTAACACCAACCTCATTTCATATGGATATTGAGGGATTGCGTGCAGAAGAACACCCTAAGAAGTTCACCAGTATCCATATTCATTATTCATTAGAAGGCGATTTGCCTGAGGAAAAAGTTGTTCGAGCCATACAATTGTCAAAGGACACATATTGTTCAGTTTCTCATTCCTTAAGTAGTGAGATAGATGTAAGTTATTCTATTAACGGTGAAGAAGTGAAGAAAATTCATTAATAGTAAAGCACGAGGATGAAAAAATCCTTGTGTTTTTTCATTTTTGATGGTAATGGTAGAATAAGGCTATTTTAGAGTGGGGTTACATAATGAGCATAAATGAATTCATTGTACTAATTGTCATGATCTTTTTTTGTATTGGTGCACTAGATAAGATGATAGGAAATAAATTTGGCTTTGCAGAACGCTTTACGGCTGGTTTTATGACGATGGGCTCCTTAACACTGGCTATGGTAGGAATTATTTCGCTAGCACCAGTGCTCGCGAGTGTGATTACCCCGCTAGTTGCTCCGATATACGGATTGATAGGAGCAGATCCAGCAGCGTTTGCGAACACAATTCTTGCGATTGATATGGGGGGATATGCTTTAGCAGAGGAAATGGCTAGTAGTCCTGAGGCGGCTTTATTTGCCTGGGTTTTTTTAGGAACGATGATGGGCCCTACGATCGTATTTACCATACCTGTAGCATTAGGAATTATCCAAAAAGAGGACCATGGGTATTTTGCCAAAGGAATTCTCCTAGGATTAATAACCGTTCCAGTCGGTAGCTTTGTGGGTGGTGTCATTGCCAACCTACCATTACATATTATTTTACCAAATTTACTACCTACGATCTTGTTCTCATTACTGATATCGTTGGGCTTATGGAAAAAGCCTGACAAAATGATCATTGGTTTTACTGTATTTGCTAGGGGTGTTGAAGTACTAGCCTTGTTCGGATTGGTTACGATTGCACTTGAAACCTTTACAAATGTACAACTTCTTCCCGATTTGGCACCTTTAGAGGAAGGTATAAAAATAGTCGGAATGATCGCGATTTTTCTAGCTGGTGCATTTCCAATGGTTGCTTTTCTTTCGAGGGTATTTAGGAAGACGTTAACAAAAATGGGTTCAGTTTTGGGTATTAGCGAAATAGCTTCAACAGGACTAGTAGCATCTTTAGCACATCATATCCCAATGTTTACGATCCTAAAAGATATGGATCCCCGAGGTAAGGTGGTCAACGTAGCATTTGCTGTTAGCGGGGCCTTTGTTTTTGGTAGCCATCTCGGCTTTGTTGCAGGGGTTAATCCCGATCTAGTTTTTGCGATGATAGTTGGAAAGTTGGTTGGAGGGGTCTGCGCTGTAGGATTGGCTATCTTAGTAACACCAAATATCTCCAAGGATGAAAGTAGAGTCGTTAAAGAAATGTAGTACTAATCCAGGCTATATGGAATACAATGTAAAAATTGAACATATAGGAGGGAGAGCTATTCATCATACAGCAGGCTTTTGGGTTAGGTTTGGTGCTAATCTCATTGACGGAATTTTTTTGTTTTTTGTATTAGGCATTATTTCTAGTGTCTTGTATGGTCAATTTTATATAGAACAGTTTACAGTTATAGACATTTTAAACAGTCTATACTATCTATTGCTACCAGTTTTCTGGTACGGCTACACCATCGGTAAAAAAGCGGTCGGAATTCGAATAGCCAGAGTTGATGGTGAAAAAGTAGGAATTGGAACGATGCTTCTGAGGGATATCGTCGCTGGGCTTGTCTATGCGCTTACCTTGGGTATTGGCATCATAGTAAGCGCCTTTATGGTGGGTTTACGGGAAGATAACCGTTCCATTCATGACTTTATTGCAGGAACTTGTGTAACATATGATCCACCAGAAGAGTTTGAATAAGGAAACACCATAGTTTCAGGGATTCTCCTGCAATTATGGTGTTTTTTTACTTTGGTGGATATGGTTAAAAATAGAAAAAAAAACGGACAATTTGTCGAATGTAAGAAGGTGGAAAAGAGCTTTACAGCGAATTATTAACAGAAAACGATTTCTAAAGGTAGGTGAGTATCGTGGATCGCATATCTTTTATTCGCGAGGAAGAAAAGAAATATCATGATTTTTGTTATGAGAATTATAAATTATTTGAGCAAGGATCATGGCTGTATAAACCTGTGCAAACCGTTATCGCCCAACTTCCTTCATTCTATCAGGGGGAAGGATGTAAGGTGCTTGACCTTGGGTGTGGCGTTGGTAGAAATAGTATTCCACTTGCTAAGGAACTAAAGGCAAGTGGTGGAAAAGTTGTTTGTGTAGATCTTCTGAAATCAGCCATAGAAAAATTAGCGGATTACAGTAGAGAATATGGGGTAGCAGATGTGATTGAGCCAATAAAAGCAGATATTGGAGAATTTGTCATCGAGAAGAATGAATATGATTATATTGTTGCTGTCTCAAGTATCGAACACGTAGCGAGAGAAACAACTCTGGATCTAGTTCTCAAACGAGTGAAGGAAGGAACAAAAATGGGTGGGGGAGTTTGTTTAATCGTAAATTCAGACGTTGTGGAATATGAACTCAATACTAATACACACATAGATGCCCTAATGGAAGTAAATCTCTCCACAGATAAAATGCTTCAGAAATTACATACATGTTTTCTAGGCTGGGAAGTAATCAAGGAAGTCGTCAAGCCCTTGGAGTACACGATTGTCCGAAATGATAAATCTGTTGCTTTGAATACCAAGGCAATTACATTTGTGGCTAGAAGGGTAATGACTAAAGATTAAAAATTAGAAAAAGAAGTAACTATCCTTTGATAGTTACTTCTCAACGTATGGAGGTAGTAGGTAGGAAAATTTTTTATGAAAGTTGTTGTTGTGCCATTTGAACTAATCTTTTCGTGATTTCTCCGCCAACAGACCCGTTAGCACGAGAAGTAGTATCTGGACCTAAGTTTACACCAAATTCTTGGGCAATTTCGTATTTCATTTGATCGAGTGCTTGTTGCACCCCTGGTACTAAAAGTTGATTTGAACTATTGTTGTTACTCATGTATTTCATCTCCTTTGATAAGAATTACTAGTATTGTGTTACCTTTGTACAATAAATATGTAACGGAAATTAAACTGGTGTATATTACCAACCTGAAATGTGAAACAGGAGGATTTATGATCTATTTACAAATCATTGCTTCAATTGTCATACCTTTATTTTTCCTTTATTATGTAATCTCAAGTATTGTTGAGATAAAGTCTAAACTTAACATGATAATCGAGCACTTTGATATGAAAGAGGAAGTAGATAGAGTTATACCTAATGAAGAAATAGAGAAGGAGTTAGAAGAGCTAAATAAGTAAAATATTGATGTGATTTCTCTGTGGTGATATAACAAGACTATTAAAAGGGACATAGATGTTTCTATGTCCCTTGTGTTAACTAGTCACTGTAATAAAAGTGTGCCGCGGAGATGGAAATAGGACCAGAAGAGAATAACCCGCAGATTTCAACTTTATTTCATGTTATTTTAAAAACAGCTTTATCTTTTTTAATCCATCTTTCATATTGGGATATCTCAGTGGGATGTCAAATTTGGTAGTTTGTTTTAAAACACTTTTGTGATGTGAAAACGTGTCAAAGCTTCCCTTACCATGATAAGCACCCATGCCGCTAGTTCCGACGCCACCGAAGGGTAGATATGGTGTAGCAAGATGGTAAACAGTATCATTGATACAACCCCCGCCAAAGGTAACCTTGCTCAATACCTCCTGTTCTGTGCTTGAACTCTCAGTGAAAAGGTAAAGGGCAAGTGGTTTTGGGTGGTTCTCGATCCCGTCAATGACCTCAATTAGATCATCGTAGCTTAAAACAGGTAGAATTGGTCCGAATATTTCATCCTGCATAACAGAATCTTCCCACGTGATGCTCGTTAGAACGGTTGGCTCAATTGTTAATCCGTCTTCGTTTGTTTTGCCACCGTGAGTAACTTCACCATCCTCTAAAAATGTTAGTAGTCGTTCAAAGTGACGCTTGCTGACGATCCGAGTATAATTTGGATTTTTCAGTGGCTCATCGCCATATAATTCGATAATGGCATCTTTAAAATGAGTTAAGAAATCATTTTTTATACTTTTATGTACATATAGGTAATCAGGAGCTACGCAAGTTTGTCCAGCATTTATAAATTTTCCCCAAGCAATTCGCTTTGCTGCAAGCTTGAGATTAGCGTCTTTATGGACGACACATGGACTTTTCCCACCTAACTCTAAGGTGACAGGAATGAGATTTTTAGAGGCAGCTTCCATAATAACTTTGCCAACGGGTACACTTCCAGTGAAGAAGATATAGTCAAATGGTTCGTCGAGAAGTGCTTGGCTCGTCTCAACTCCTCCTTCAACTACAGAAATATATTCTTCTGGGAAGATCTCACCGATAAGTTTAGCTAATAGTTCCGAAGTTTTCGGCGTTAATTCAGATGGTTTTAAGATAGCGCAGTTTCCAGCAGCGATTGCACCAATTAAAGGAGCGATTGCTAATTGGAAAGGATAATTCCATGGCGAGATAATTAGCGCAACACCATATGGTTCTGGATAAATATAGCCGGCAGATCCAATGTGAGTCACTGAGGTTTTTACCTTTTTGGGTTTCGCCCACTTATGCAAGTTTTTTCGTGTGAAACGAATTTCCTCCAACACCACTCCGACTTCTGTGGTGTATGCTTCAAACTCTGATTTATTTAAGTCTAACTTTAAGGCATCTAAAAACTGTTGTTCATGTATCTTTATGGTTTCTCTTAGCTTTTCTAATGCTTGAAGACGATAAGATAGCTTTTTCGTTTGACCAGAGCGGAAAAATGTTTTCTGTTTCGTGAGAAGTGAATGGTAGTTCTCCAAGTTTTTACCTCCTAATAAGTTTAGCCGTATTTATTCTTTAATCAGTTGATATAATTGAAACATATCTTTCTTCGCAAGGATTTTTGGTACTGGATAAAGCGGGTTTGCTTCGTCTAATGCTCGTTCAACCATCATTGGAATGTCACTTTCAACTATACCAGAAACCTTATTCGGAATGTTTAATGAAGCGTTCAATTTTTTTATCTCATCAATAAACACTGTTGCTTTTTTGTCATCTGAATCACTAGGCGTCCCTAGTCCTAGTAGGTCCGCTAGCTCAGCTAAAGGCTTTTCGGCAGCACTTCCATAATATTCAAGAACGTAAGGTAAGATAATAGCATTTGCTAAACCGTGTGGTACCCCGTAAAACCCGCCAAGCGTATGGGCAATGGCATGTACATAACCAACGTAAGCTCGAGTAAACGCCATTCCAGCTAGGTAAGAAGCTTTTTGCATATTTTTGCGAGCAGTTAGGTTTGTCCCGTTTGAATAGGCTTCATAAATGTTTTCAAAGATTAAGGTAACGGCTTGTTTACCCAAAATTCTCGTCTCCACAGTATTGCTTCTTCCGATATAAGCTTCAACAGCATGTGTAAGTGCATCGATGCCAGTTGTAGAAGTTATATGAGGAGGTAGCCCGACTGTAAGGAGTGGATCAAGAACAGCTACGTGGGGAATTAACACGGTGTCCATAATTGCATATTTCTCAAAAGTGTCACTGTTTGATATTACGGCGGCAAGGGTAGCTTCACTTCCAGTTCCTGAAGTTGTCGGAACGGCAAACAATAGAGGCATTTCTTTTCTAACTTTTAATTGTCCCTTCATTTGCGAGATCGTTTTCTTGGGATTGGCCACACGAGCCCCAACCCCTTTTGCGCAATCGATGGGAGAACCCCCACCAAAAGCAATAATTGCTTGACAGCTGTTTTCCTTATACATACTCAGTGCTTCTTCAATATTTGCAATCGTAGGATTGGGAACGGTTTGGTCATAGATGTAATAGTGAATCCCTTCTGATTTTAATCCAGATAATAACGTATCAAGTAAACCTAGAGATGTAATTCCTTTATCTGTGACGATAAGGACATTCTCAATAGAGTTCCTTTTAACAACGGCAGGAAGTCTGTTTAGACTGTTTTCTCCTTCTAGTAGTTCAGGTTTACGCCACTGTAATAGGTGGGCGGCCACCTTCATCGTGGCTTGATAGGTTCTACAATATACTTTGTACATGATCTCACTTCCTATCACTTGTTATTTTGAAACGCTCTTTTTAGTAGCTTGAGAATATTTCAACAATACATAGAGCAACGCCTCGGCTACCTGTTTTTAGAAAACAAAGACCTTTGTGAAAATAGCTATGAAAACACTATGTCAAAATAACTTTACCCAAAAGACCCAAAAACTTAATACTTCCTTTATAACCGATATATTTGAAAAGTGTCAATAAAATTCCTACAATATTTCTGTTTCAACCTTCCATAAATATCGTTATAATAACGAGTAGCGAATAGTGATAATAAGCTGTGGAGGCCAAAATGAATTTAACAAACCGCAGAAAGCAATTTCTAGAACGTATCGTACAAGAATATTCGAAAACGAATGAACCTGTTCATTACTCTAATATTGCAAAATCAATTGGAGTGAGTAAATGGACAGCCTATGATGTTCTAAAGGAACTTGAAAAACAAGATTTCTTAGAACGAACGTATACAGTCAATCCTAATGAAACAGGAAGATCAATCGTAGTTTATGTACCGACCGATAAATCGAAAGAGTTGTTTGAACTACAGCGTCCAACATTAACTAGTAGTATTGATTGGGAGCAGTTAAAGGATGATGTCCTTACGTTTATAAGGGAGACGAGTGAGTACGAAAACCCCTTGAAGCCACTACTTGAAAAACTTACAAAAGTAGAGCTGAAATTAGAGCTATGTGCTTATTTTTTAGGTATCCTCCTCGTGCATCTGAACAAACAAGGAGATACGATTAGGCAACTGACAATAAACTTAGTAAACGTTTCAAACAAACCAATTACTCAAGTTTCCACATTTGTCGGTGCGGTCATAGGAATGATCATTGAATCTGCTAGTGAAGAAATAAGTCCGGAGATGGTGAAGATTGTTCAGCAGTTCATGAAAACACTAGAAGAACTAGAACACGGAGAGTTAGTCTACCTCGTTGATTTCTTAACTGAAAATGGTAAATAGTGAGTAGAACAAGACCAGCCAATGGCCGGTCTCCCATATGAAAAGATTACATTAGCGGTTGATTAGGATTTTGGTTTGGGTGGGGAGGAGTCCCGTGAATATACATAGGTGCAGTTTGTAAATGTGGGATTTGTCCCATTGCTTCGGGATTTTCAATGTATGTAAATTGACCTTGCCCATCCATACTTGTGCCTGAAGCCCATCTACCTTGAGAACTTTCCGTTCCTTCGGAGAAGTTCATAAACGCATAAGAAACATCTTGGTTTTCTTGAGAACGATTAAAGGTATTTGGAACCACTAAACCTTCCATTGCTTCTAATTCAGCTATCGCCGCTGCCCACTGGTTTTGGTGCATAGCATCACGTGCAATCAAGAATGATAGCATATCCCTTACACCTGCGTCGTCAGTCATTTCATATAAGCGAACTGCTTGTAATCTACCTTGTGACTCTGCATTGAAGTTCGCTCGAAAATCAGCTAATAGATTTCCACTAGCGATTGTGTAACGGGAAGTCCACGGGTAACCCATGCTGTCATCAGGCTTTGCTCCTAGTCCAGATACGATAGCATGTTGCGGGTTCATGCCGCCCATAGCAGCTAAAATAATTGGGTTTTGTGCAGCTTGCTCTTGTTCTTTGACTGGCGCACCATCTAATAATTGTGCAATCATCGTTGCTAACATTTCGACATGAGCAATTTCCTCTGTACCAATATCAAGTAACATATCACGATACTTTTGGTCACCGCGACAATTCCATCCCTGAAATAAATACTGCATCATAACACTAATCTCTCCGAATTGACCACCTAAAATTTCTTGAAGCTTTTTAGCATAAACTGCATCTGGCCGATCTGGTTTCGCCTGATATTGTAGTTCTTTTACGTGAAAAAACATTTTGACACCTCGATATCTATGATTTTTATTGAGCGAAGTTAGTTTGAACCTATTCATGGGACATTATTCTATGACACTATAGCAAAGAATTTCACAGGCAAATACGTGGTGTAGAGTAATAGGTCCCGATTTCATAGGTTAACAAGCAATAACGATTTTCCTCTATTTTTAAGTACTGATAAAGGAGTAAAAAGATCAGTTCTAGAATATTAAAATAAAAATTATTTCGCCGAAAAGAGTGAATGTATGAAAACAAAACGTAAAATCAGTAGAATGTCTAAAATTCTATCAATGGCCTTTGTTATTTTCTTGCAAATTTATTGGTATAAACTTCGTAAGAAATCTGATACTGATTGGGAAAGATTGTGGGGGAGGATAGGTGAAAGATTTCGGCAGACATTATTTGAATTAGAAGGTTTGCTCATCAAAATTGGCCAATTGTTAAGCATTCGTTCCGATTTATTACCTTCTGCTTTTATAAATCAACTTCAAGATCTTACTGATCAAGTTCCACCTTCTGAATGGAGAGAAATAAAACAAGTTCTCGAACATGAATGGGGATGTGCCCTTGATGAAAAGCTACTTTCTATTCAGAAGAAGGCGGTTGCTTCAGCATCGATTGGTGAGGTGTATAAAGGTGTCTTGCCCGATGGAAGTCAGGTCGCAATCAAAGTACAGCGTCCGGGTATTCAATCCATTATTCAAACAGATTTTCAAACATTAAAGATTATTATTTGGTTTGCCGATCATTTTGTACCTATTCCAAAAGGATTTATAAATTTAAAAGTATTATATAAAGAAATAAAACAAGTGATTGAAAGAGAGTTGGATTTTGTTCACGAAAAGGAAACATTACGTTCTTTTCAACATCGTTTTAATAGTATGGATATTGTTAAAATCCCGGAGGTTTATGAAGATTTATCTACTTCGAAAGTTCTTGTAATGGAATGGGTTGAAGGAATAAAGCTAACAGATAAGGATGAACTTGGTTCAGTAGAAGTAACTCGACAGGAGTTAGCTCAGCGGCTGATTGAGGTATTTCTGCCGCAATGGTTAGAGCCAGGCACATTTCACGCTGATCCCCATTCTGGAAACGTCTTAGTTTCAAAAGAAGGAAAAATCATTCTTCTAGACTATGGGATGACAGGCGAAATTAGCAAAAAGGATGCAACCTATTTACAGGAGTTGATTGAAAGTTTCTTATCAAAGAACTATCGAAAAGCAGTTGAAACCCTACTTCAGCTAGGGTTCTTATTACCCGAAGCTGATCCCAAAACGATGGAAAAATTAGTAACAGAACTAATGGGCTTTCAGCCTGCTCAGTTAAAGGAAATGGACCTAATTGCATTAAAGTTAGAAATGAATGACATCATTCAAGCTCTTCCCATCCAGGTTCCAACAAGATTTGTGTTTTTAGGCCGTTCTTTTGTCACGATGGAAGGACTCATCCGAAGTTTAGTTTCTGAGGATGAACTCTTTGAGTTAGCCAAGCCGGTTTTTATAGAATGGGTGAAAAAACAAGGGAATCATAAGTGGACGTTTGTATGGTATTGGTTGCAATCTCAGCCTTTATTTAAGGTCGTTCAATCAGCTAGAGAGTTTTTACAGCTACCCGAAAAGCTCGAAATAATGAAGGAAAAAGAACAACGGAGAGAATTTCAATTCACCATCTATGAAAATTACAAAAAGCAACTATTTCAAATATTGATACTTAGTCTTTTGGGAGTAGGAGTAGGAGTTTATACAGTACATGTGCTCATCTTGCAATTATCAATTGGCGTAGTGTTGTGTTCAGGCATCGGCTATTTGCTTTGTAACTATAAATTGAAAAAGTGGCTAAAGTACATGCATGAAAAACGAAGATAGCTAGTCTTACCTCCATTGCGAAACTTTGAGATGGTTGGTTATGGTAAAAATAATATTCACTCAAGCAGTTTCATTTCATAAATTGGTTAATATATGATCTCTTACATTCATATAATGCTGTAAAAAACACAGGAGTAGAAATCATTGGATAAACAAGATAGTAGATTTAGATGGATTGTCTTTGCTTCTGTATTGTTCACTTACTTATTAATGGCTAGCCAAAGAACAGCACCAGGATTAATTACTGATCAGTTGATGAGTGATTTTACAGTAACAGCATCTACGATTGGGCTACTTACCAGCATTCAGTTTTTGGTATACACTAGTTTGCAAATACCGATGGGTATATTGGCCGATCGGTATGGTCCTAACTTTTTCCTGATTATCGGAGCAGTTGTTACAGGGATAGGTACCATGATTTATAGTCTAGGTACCCATGAATACATCCTGTTTTTTGCACGGATACTTACGGGTATTGGTGATGCGACGATTTGGGTCAATATGGTATTAATTTTAAGTCAATGGTTTCGGGCAAAAGAATTTGTTCGTTTCATTGGAATTGCCGGCATGACAGGAAGCCTAGGTTTTCTGTTAGCTTCTTATCCATTTTCCTTATTCATTCAATTATCTGGTTGGCGAAGTGCTTTTTTTCTACTTGGCTTTCTCTTATGCTTATGTGGGACTCTCCTATTTTTCGTCTTACTTAAATGCCCCAAACGGCTATTTAGCGACGAACCAGTGACTGGTCAATCACATATAAAGCGCGAAAAAGTGGTCGTTTTGCTTCGGAGAATGTTCGCAACTCGACAAGCGTGGGCTTTGTTCTTTTGTCATTTTGGCCTTGTCGGAGGATATCTAGGGTTTATTAGTTCATGGGCAGTTCCATACGGAATGAATGTATATGAACTGTCACGGACCGGTGCAAGTCAACTAGTTATGATTGGCTTGATTGGAGCTTTAATTGGTGCGCCTCTCACTAGTTGGATTTCAAGTCGATTAGAAACAATCAAAAGGCCATATGTTGTGGTCCATATGCTTGTTTTTTTGAGTTGGTGTTTATTTCTACTATTTAGTGGTAGTCCGCCATTTTCTCTCTTGATTTTGCTGTTTTTTGTTATAGGGTATGGTTTCGGAGCGAGTGCTCTTACGTTTGCAGTTGTCCGACAATCTTTTCCTACAAACGAAGCTGGGATCGTTTCAGGAATTGCTAATACTGGTGGGTTTCTAAGTGCGGTATTGTTACCTAGTATCTTCGGTAGGATATTGGATTACTTTCTCGTTACAACAGGTAGTCTAGTTGATGGATACTTCTATGGTTTTCTAACGCCTGTCATTTTCTCTTTGATAGGTCTATTTGGAGTTTTGTCCATTAAGGAAAAAGATAAGGGTGTTAATCAACAACCAATCGTTGCTAAGTAATGGGCATATAATAGAGGAGAAAAGGCTATAGCTGAAATGAAAATTATAAATTGAGGTGTTCATCCACCGCTCACCAATGAGTAAAAGGCAACGAGTATATCTCGTTGCCCGTCTTCATAGGAGAGCTTCTTCTGGTGCATTTGGGACATCTCTTGGTTTTATTTCAATAACTTCTGAAGAGAGAATGCTTACACTTATGGCGCCACCGTATACTTTTGCTTGGATAAGGATTGGTTGGTTATGGATATTTTTAAACATGAAATCTGCACCGTACCAGCTAACTTGTGCATCCCGCCCAGGTGGAACATAAGGAACTCGCTTACTGTGGGAATAGCGCTGAACTATTTGCACCCCTGCCCGGTCCACAGCATTAAATAAAGTTGATGAGACCTGGCATATGCCTCCGCCAAAATCTCGATACACACGCCCTTTAATGATGACTGGGGCTGGCAAGTAACCTTTTTCAAAGGTGCGTTGTCCTACTACCTGATTAAAGGAGAATGTCTCTCCAGGGAAGACTACATGATTGTTAATGGCCTCAGCTGCAAGTTTAATGTTTTGAACTCTTCCTTTTTTTCGAGAATTAAAGTAGGTCGTGTAAATGGCAATTTGTTTCACACGGAGATTTGCTAGTAATTCACTATCCACTTTGGGGTATAGTGGACTTTTCGGAAGTGCAATTGTCGCTGAACCTTGACCGAAATAATATTGATAAAACGCTTCGCGAAACTTTATTCTATCTAGTTTGTAACCTAGTTGTTCAGGTACGATCGCTCCGTATTGGTCAATTCTTGCATTTATCGGCTCCTTTCTAACCTTTTGATCAAGTTTTTCGATAAATTCGTCCACTTTTTCTACGTCCATTACTGTATCTCCCAGAATAGATTGAAACTCTTCTCGGTTTACACTGCCTAGGGATTTTCCATCTAACGTTAAAAGTACATTGTCTGAGATATTTAAAGTTTGTACGAAAAGTAAGATAAGAGCAAAGAGACTATATTTCATCATTCATTTTCCTCCTAGCTATATTATGAGTAGGTTCAGTATGTTTCATGAATTTTCTCAACATGGTAAAAAATAGCATGGATATGTACGATCGGGTATACTTAACATTAAGTACAGCGCTAGGAGATGAAACTATATGAGAAAAATGCCACTACAACAACGTAATATCACTTCAAGTAGACTTGTATTCGGGTGTATGGGTTTAGGTGGAGGTTGGAACAAAAATCCTATCACAGAAGAGGATATCTTACATGCCGAACGAGCAATTGATGCCGCGTTATCGATTGGGGTAACCATGTTCGACCATGCTGATATTTATACATATGGGAAAGCGGAAGAAGTTTTTGGTAAAGTACTACAACGGCGTCAAGAGCTCAGAGATCAAATGATAATTCAATCAAAGTGCGGGATTCGTTTTCCCGAAGGGGATACACCAAATAGGTATGATTTTTCGAAAGAATATATTGTCCAATCTGTGGATGGGATCTTAACTAGATTAGGTATAGATCAGTTAGATATTCTACTGTTACATCGACCAGATCCATTAATGGAACCAGAAGAGGTCGCAGGCGCTTTTAACTTATTGGTACAGGAAGGCAAAGTACGCCATTTTGGTGTATCCAATATGAATGTCGGCCAAATGAAGTTGCTTCAACACTACTGTTCTACTCCTCTTGTGATTAACCAGCTTGAAATGAATTTACATAAGTTAGATTGGCTGGAAGCAGGCGTACTTGTAAATCAGGCAGCTGGAACGAATGTCAATTTTGCTGATGGAATTATTGAGTATTGTCGCTTCGAAAATGTTCAACTTCAGGCGTGGGGGCCATTAGCGAGAGGTATTTATACAGGTGTGGAAGTAGAAAGACCGTCAGAAGCATATGTAAAAACAAAACAACTTGTAGTTGAAATGGCCAAAACTAAGGAGACTACTTTAGAAGCGATTGTCCTTGGTTGGTTAATGCGCCATCCTGCTATGATCCAACCTGTCATTGGTACAGCAAATGTCGAAAGGATAAAGAAATGTCAAGATGCTGCCAAGCAGGCCGAACTAATGTCACGTGAAGAATGGTACTCATTATACGTAGCGTCTCGAGGAGAACGGATGCCTTAATCGATTTAATGGGTGACTAATTATCATCATCAAGCATACTCAAACTACTCTACCTTAGTGTGGAGCAAAATGATTGATGAAATAAATCGTTTACGTAACTATTGAAGCCGGAAAGACGACTAATTAAATACGTAGCACTGATTGCCAAGGGGGGATTACATGATTTCACTTGTTTTGTTTGTTGGCGTTATTCTAATAGTATTTATTTTCTTGCTTGCTGGAGCAGGTATGAAAAGTAAAACAAATGGGGGAGAGAATATGATCAAGAATGTGTATATTTACTTAGTACTATTTGCGACTCTTATGATGACCATTGGAGGAAGTGTGGCCGCATTTATGGCATTAGCAGACATTGTCGCGCCTCCGCCTTACTATCAATCATTTGAAGAGTATAGCCGTTGGGGTGGAGTAGAAAAACCGGTCGGGAATACAACTGAAAAGCTAACAGAAGCAGAACTAAGAGAGAATTACGAGGCAGCAGTACGGTCACATCGGGCTACTTCTATCGAGAGATCGAAAAATAGTCTAGTGAAGAGCTTCGGTTGGATTATTATTCCACTACCTATTTTCATTTATTTCCAACGTAGACTAAATGCAGCAAAAGAATAACTCAGTTATAGAAAAGATCAAATGGAAAAACTTTGTTGTATTCTTATCAATAGTATGATAGAAATAAATAGTAATAGTTTTATTTTAAAATTTTATAAAATCACTCTAGGGGTGCGAAAAGCTGAGAGAGACAAATGTCTTGACCCTTATTACCTGATCTAGGTCATACTAGCGTAGGGAAGAAGTGCGGAACTGTAATAATTTTACTATTATTATTGTTTTGGTCTATCCAAACCACTTCTTTCTATAGGGAAGTGGTTTTTTGCATTGGGAGGCTAAACATGACGGGAACACTTACATACGCCTTAGTATAATTGGAGGATCGGAAAGAATAACGTTTAACAATGATTGGACCCTAAAGAAAATAAAGGAGTTGTTTTAGATGAAATTTAGTGAACGTTTATACAAAGAACTACAACCGATATGGCAAGCGAATCACAACCATCCATTTGTCCAAGAAATGGGAGCTGGAACTCTTGAAAAAGAAAAATTTAGATTTTATATGATTCAAGACTACTTATATTTAATCGATTACGCCAAATTATTTGCACTTGGGGCAATGAAAGCAAGTGATGTAAAAACCATGGGCCGTTTTGCTAGTTTATTAAGTTCCACGCTAAATGAGGAAATGGCACTTCACCGCCAGTATGCCGTGAAATTTAATATTACAGAAGAAGAGCTAGAAAATGCTAGTCCATCTCCAACTACATTAGCGTATAGTCATTATATGTTACATGTAGGGCAAAACGGAACGTTGGCAGACCTTGTCGCAGCTTTACTTCCTTGCATGTGGAGTTATTGGGAAATTGGCAAGGAATTAAGTAAGATTCCTGGAGCAAGCTCCCATGAACTTTATGGTGAGTGGATTACCATGTACAGTTCTGATGAGTTCGGTCAGTTAGCGATTTGGTGCATTGAATTACTCGATGAACTTACGTTAGGGTTACCTGAAAAAGAGTTGAAGAAATTGGAAGAAATCTTCCTTAACACAACGAGATTTGAGTATATGTTCTGGGACATGGCATACAACCAAGCGATGTGGCCAACGAATGAGTAAACGTTCTTTACAGTTTGAGGATGTATCGTTTTCTTATGATCATGGGAAAAAAGCAATCCTTGAGCGTTTAAGCTTCTATGTTAAAGAAGGAGAGTTTGTCAGCATTATCGGCCCCAGTGGTTCAGGAAAAAGCACTATCTTCAAACTCATTACGGGTCTTGAGCAAACTGAACAAGGAACGATTGCTATTAATGGTGAAATCCATAACAATCGGTTAGGCCGTGTTGGCTACATGCCCCAACAGGATCTACTCATGCCCTGGCGAACAGTCTTGGAGAATGCAGCATTACCGCTTGAAATACAAGGCGAGAAAAAGCGGCTAGCCCGTACCAAAGTGTTGAAGCTCCTCGATCAATTTGGGTTAAGCGGGATTGAAGACAAGTACCCAAGTGACTTGTCTGGTGGCATGAAGCAACGGATCTCGTTTTTACGAACAGTCTTAAGTGGATCGAACGTTTTGTTGTTAGATGAGCCATTTAGCGCTCTCGATGCCATTACAAGACTTGCGATGCAAGAGTGGCTCCTCGCTCAGTGGGAAAAGTGGAAGCTTTCGATTTTGTTTATTACACATGATGTGGATGAGGCATTGTTTTTATCTGACCGAATTTTTATCTTTACAGAACAACCAGTCCAAAAGTTTGTGGAAGTAACGGTTCCATTAGGACGTCCAAGGAAAATTCGCGACATACATTCACCAGAAGTTATCGAAGTGAAAGAAGCACTTATTGAAGAACTTCGGTCGAAGGTGAAGTTATGAAGCAATTAAATCGAACGATTGCTCCTGTACTCCTAGTACTCTTGTTTTTAGTCATTTGGCAGATCGTTGGTATGGTCATTGATTTGGCTTTTATTCTCCCTACACCTATTCAGGTTGTTGCAAAACTGTGGGAACTCAAAGATTTACTATTTTTGGTCCATTTACCTGCTACGTTAATGGTTATTATCGTTGGTCTTGCCTTATCAATAAGCTTAGGAGTGGGGTTAGCTGTATGGATGAGCATCAATAAAACGGTAGAGAAAGCAGTTTACCCAATTATTGTCGCATCTCAAACCATTCCAATTATCGCATTGGCTCCTATTTTTGTTTTATGGTTTGGGTACTCGATTTGGAGTAAAGTGGCAGTTACCTTGCTTATTACATTTTTTCCGATCACAGTAAGTACCTTTGACGGTCTTCGCTCAAGTAGTAAGGAGTTAAGAGAGTTAATGTTGACGATGGGGGCAAGCAAAAAAGATATTTTCCTGAAGCTAAGTATACCCTCAGCACTACCATTCTTTTATTCAGGATTGAAGGTAGCAGTTACTATGAGCGTAATTGGGGCCGCAATCGGGGAGTGGCTAGGGGCACAAAGTGGTCTTGGTTATTTTAGTCGCCGGATGATGACTCAATTTGACGGGGCCGGAGTGTTTGCACCAATCGTCTTGTTGTCAGCAATTGGCATTGGTTTATTTTTATTCGTATTATTACTAGAGAAATTGACATTACATTGGAGGAATTCTGAGTGAAAAAAAGTGTTTTAATTTTCATAAGTTTTATCTTAATCGCGGTTTTGACTGCTTGTGGTCAGAAGGCATCAACTGGTTCAGGAAAGGAAGTAGCAGAAATTGATATCATGCTAGATTGGTATCCAAATGCAGTGCATAGTTATCTTTATGTTGCTGAAGAAAAAGGTTATTTTGAGGAGGAGGGAATTAAGGTAAATATTCAATTTCCTGCAAATCCAACGGATCCAATTAATTTAGCAGCTGCAGGGCAAATAACATTGGGGATTTCGTATCAACCAGATGTGGTGATCGCTCGTGCTAATCAGGATGTTCCGGTAAAAGCAGTTGCCGCTATTGTTCGCTCACCACTTAATCACGTAGTATTACTAGAAGACAGCCCAGTTGAAACACCGAAGGATTTGGAAGGGAAAACGATTGGTTTTCCAGGAATTCCTTTAAATGAGGCGTTGATAAAAACAATGGTGAAAACCGATGGGGGCAATCCAGATCAGGTTACGATGATCGATGTTGGCTTTGAGTTGGGAACTTCGATTGTGAGTGGTCGTGTCGATGGTGTAATTGGAGCTTACATTAATCATGAAGTTCCTGTCTTAAAGCATAAAGGCCACCAGACTCGTTATTTCAACCCAGTAGACTATGGAGTTCCAAGTTTTTATGAATTAGTAGTAGTAACCAATGATACGACATGGAATGAACAACAAAAAGAGATTGAAGCTTTTTGGAGAGCTGCCACAAAAGGCTATGAGTTTATGAAAGCTAATCCCCAAGAAGCACTTTCTATTTTGTTAAGCAATCAAGATAAGGCAAATTTTCCGTTGATTGAAGAAGTAGAGAAGGAAAGCCTGCAAATCCTTTTACCGAAAATGGAATCTATTCATGGCTTTGGTAGTCAAGATGAATCGTCATGGCAAGAGACGATCGACTGGATGATTGAGTTTGAGTTGATAAAAAATGCGCCAAAATTAGAAGAGATATTTGTAAATATCACTAAATAAAGTCGGGAAAACATACGCTGTTACAAGTTTGTCTTGTGACAGCGTTTCATTTTGAACTTGAAATTAATGAGAAATAAGGTAAAGTACAAAAAATCAGGCTAGTACTTAGCCTGATATCAAAGATTAGTTTAATCTTTTTAGCATAGAGTTTTTTTCAACCCCTGTAGTTTCAGTTACAAATGAAGCTTCTAAAATAGCACTAGGGTCAACCGTTAAAACGATATCTTTCAATTTAGGATACATAATTCGGTCGGTAATACAATAAATAAGTTGGATACTATCGCCTGTGTAACCACCGGTACCATTTAAATAGGTGATGGAGATACCTAGTTCCTCAATGAGTGTTTGACCTACTTCCTCAGGTTTACTAGAGATAATCATAACTGATTTGCCTTGATTAATACCATCTAAGATAAAGTCAATCACCTTTGTAACAATAAAGAAGATTGCAATTGAAAACATTGCTTTTTCTAGTGAGAAGACCACTGCTGCCATCGCTAAAATAAAGGCATTAATTCCTAATAAAAACTTACTAATGGGAACACCGTACTTCTTGTTGATCCAAGTAGCAATCATTTCAGAACCATCAATTGCCCCGCCTGCTTTTACAACCAAGCCAATACCTAACCCAAGTAATAATCCACCATAAAGAACAATTAGAACCTCCGAAGAAGTGATTGCAGGGAAAGGAGTAAAGTAGATTAATGCTGCTGCTGTAATAATATTTGCATATAACGTCCGTATTACAAATTTTCTCCCCATAAATTTACCTGAGATTAGTAATGATGGAATGTTTAAGAGAATAAACACCACCCAGATCGGAATATTGAATAATGACTTGGCCATAATGGCAAGGGCAGTTACACCACCATCGACGAGGCCGTTTGGAGATAAAATTAATTCAAGTCCAACTGCTACAATAATTGAACCGAATGTAAGTAGAAAGTAATCAAAAAATTTCCTCATATAAACCTCCTAGTTATAAGTTTACATCTATCCGCGCGGGGATGTCTGGATGTTCAATACCAATGTATTTTAGTGTTTCTCCTCTTGAAGAGTGATGAAAAATCTTTTGTAGCAACGAAACGGCGACGCCACCACGGTAGGCGTGATAGCCGAACGTTTTCCGTAATGTATGAGTACCGATCTTCGAGACAATGCCAACTTCTTTTGCCACGTTATTAATAATCCGGTATGCTTGTTGGCGAGTGATCGGCAAATCTCCTTTTTTAGACCGAAATAGGTAATCATCGTGACTAAGATTTGGTACAGTAGCTAAATAGATTTGAAGTGCATTCCTTACTTGTTTATTAAAGTAATAGTAATTTGTCCCATTATCAAATGACTCCGCCAGCTTCCCAGAATGATCAATGATTTGATGCTTTTTCATTGTTAAGATTTCGCTAATTTTTAATCCTGTATTTATACCCATTGTAAAGAGTAAATAATCTCTTTTCGAGCGCTTATAAAGTATTTCCTTTATTTCAATAATCTTCGTCCGCTCTTTAATTGCTTCCACATATTCCATTTTTGTTAATCACCCACTCCTCATGTTACATAATGAGATTATATCATAGTTATAAGTAACGTGTAATTTGTATATATGTTATAATAGGAATAATATTTCTGAATTTTCAAAAGAAAGCGATATCGGTATTGCAAAACTGAGGGTGGGAGAGGAAGTCTTATGCATGATCTCAAGGAAACGATTAAGGAAGTGGTATTTGCTGTAATTCCGATTACATTAGTTGTCCTTATTCTTCAATTCACGATCATTTGGTTACCGCTAGAGATGTTTTTGCAATTTTTAGTAGGGGTGGCTTTTGTGACTATTGGTCTCATTTTATTTTTACTAGGGGTTCAGATCGGCCTTCTTCCTGTTGGGGAAATGATTGGCTCTGCTCTACCTAAGACCAATAAGTTATCATTGATTTTGTTTTTCGGATTTTTACTTGGGTTTGTAGTTACTATAGCAGAACCAGATGTAAGAGTTTTGGCTACGCAAATTGATCTCGTTTCTAACGGAGAAATTTCAAGTAATGTCCTAATTTATTCGGTAGCCTTAGGGGTTGGTATTTTTGTCGCCCTCGCATTGGTAAGGATCATATTTCATATAAAAATAACTCATTTATTAATTGTTGGCTATGGCTTAGCGTTCCTATTAGCAGCTTTTACACCAGCTACTTTCGTGCCAATAGCGTTTGATTCAGGTGGTGTAACCACTGGTCCGATGACAGTTCCTTTTATTCTCGCTTTAGGTGTAGGGGTGGCTTCTGTACTGAAAGGAAAAGCTACTTCAAGTGATAGCTTTGGATTAGTAGCATTGGCATCAATTGGTCCGATCCTAGCAGTTTTAATCCTAGGGGTGATTTACGGATGAACATTCATATTTTTAAAGGCTTTAGTCATGTATTATTAGAGGTAACCTTCGCCTTGATCCCATTAGTCATTTTTTTCTTGATTTTTCAGGTATTCTTTTTGAAGCTTGACCGAAAAAAACTAGTGAACATCGCAAAAGGTATAGTATTATCATTTTTAGGATTGGCGTTTTTTCTTCAGGGAGTCCATGTTGGTTTTTTTCCCGTCGGTGAATTAATTGGAGAAAAATTGGGGAGTCTCTCATACCGTTGGGTGTTAATTCCAATCGGTTTTGTTTTTGGATTTGTTGCAACCTTTGCCGAACCTGCGGTAAGGATCTTAAATCATGAGGTAGAAAAGGTTTCGGGTGGGTATATTTCACAAAAGGTAATGTTATACACGTTATCGATCGGTGTGGCGTTTTCAATTGCTCTATCGATGCTACGAATTTTGTTGGGGATCCCTTTGTGGTATTTTATTATTCCAGGTTACTTGATTGCTCTTATTTTAATGTATTTTTCATCTAAACGGTTTACAGCTATTGCTTTCGATTCAGGAGGGGTTGCTACAGGACCGATGACAGTTACATTTATCCTAGCGATTGCTGTTGGTGTCGCTTCTGTCATTGATGGGCGTGACCCCCTATTAGATGGATTTGGAATGATTGCTTTAGTGGCATTAGCCCCAATTGTTTCTGTTCTTACATTAGGTTTATTATTTGAAGGAAAGGGGCGTGAGCAACAAAATGAAGAGCGTAAACAAAAAGCATAACTTAATTATTACAATAGTAAAAAAGGGTCAGGCAAAAAAAATAGTGAAGGCATCTAAACAGGCCGGGGCAGAAGGTGGAACAGTCATATTTGGTCGTGGTATTGGTGTTCATGAAACGAAGACATTTTTAGGCATACCAATAGTACCAGAAAAAGAAATCATTCTCACACTTACAGCCACGGAAATAACTAATCGGGTAGTAGAAGCGATAGAGGAAGAAGGAAAGCTCTATAGTCCGGGAAATGGCTTAGCCATTGTTATAAGTACAAAGGCAATTACAGGAATAGCACATCTAGTAGGCATACACGCTCGTTCAATGGAAGGTTTGGAGGTAAATGTAATGGAGAAGAAACAGGCTATGCAGTATGATCTCATCGTGACCATTGTAAATAAAGGTGAATCGGATAACGTTGTTGACGCTTCAAAAAAAGCTGGTGCTGAAGGAGGCACAATTTTAACTGGCCGAGGAACTGGAATTCATGAACAAGCAAAACTATTTAATATTTTGATTGAACCTGAAAAAGATATTGTTTTGACACTAGTCAATCGCGAGATAACAAACAATGTTTTAGAGCAAATTGAAGTAGATGTAGAGTTGGATAAACCTGGAAAAGGCATTGCCTTTGTGCTCGAAGTAGAAAGGACGATTGGAATTAATCATATCATAAAAAAAATGATAAATAATCAGTTCGATCAAAAGTAAAATCCTCATACAGCAGAGGATTTTATTTTTGAACAAAAATAGAATAATTTTAAGCAATTCATTTCGTATGATACATAAACTAGTGCTATAATAAGGTTATGTAACGTCAGAGGGAAAGTCATAGATTCACTGATTCCGAGATTAGGTAGAAAGAGGAGGTAGAAATTTTGAGTGGTTCAATTTTTAATGCAGACTATTTTGTACTCCTAGGAGCACTTCTTTTAATAGTTGGTGTTTTAACAACAAAGTTTTCGAGCCGCTTAGGCGTGCCTGCTCTAGTCCTATTTATAGTCGTTGGAATGATCGTAGGTAGTGACGGTCTTGGGATCATTTATTTTGATAATGCTAAATATGCACAGCTTATTGGGATCATTGCGTTAGTGATTATCCTTTTCGAAGGTGGATTACAGACAAAATGGTCAACGGTAAAATCGGTGGCGGTTCCTTCACTATTCCTGGCGACCTTTGGTGTGGTGTTAACTACGACTGTTGTAGCTGTGGCTGCGAAGTTAGTACTTGATGTATCTTGGCTGGAGGGCTTTTTATTCGGTGCCATTGTTGGTTCAACAGATGCAGCTGCCGTATTTGCAGTATTAAAAGGACAAAATATCCGAGAAAGACTAGGGGCAACGTTAGAAGCAGAATCAGGGACAAATGATCCAATGGCGGTGTTTTTAACTTTATCGTTCATCCAGTTGCTCCTCGCAGATCAGCCCAATTATTTGCTGCTTGCTGGTTCGTTCTTCTGGCAGATGGGTGTTGGTCTAGTCATGGGGTTGGCGATCGGAAAGCTTGCTGCAACAGCGATTAATCGAATTAACCTAGACTCTAGTGGATTATATCCTGTGTTTGCTCTAGCGTTTGCGCTACTCACATATAGTATTACGGCTCTTATTGGTGCTAGTGGACTATTAGCTGTTTACGTTGCTGCACTTATTATTGGAAATGCTGATGATTTAACATACCGACAATCAATCTTTCGTTTCAATGAAGGTTTTGCTTGGATGATGCAAATCTTAATGTTTATGATTTTAGGTTTGTTAGTTTTTCCAGCGCAATTTACGTTCAGTATTATGCTACAAGGGTTGCTGTTGTCAATTATCCTCATATTAGTAGCAAGGCCACTGGCAGTATTTCTTTCAGTAATTGGCATGAAGTATGATTTTAAAGAAAAAATCTTTCTATCCTGGGCTGGCCTTAGAGGAGCTGTACCGATTGTATTAGCAACTTTCCCGATGCTAGCTGGTATTACAAATAGCCAGTTATTCTTTAATGTTGTGTTCTTCGTTGTGTTGACTTCGGCGTTAATTCAAGGTTCAACGATATCCCATGTTGCTCGTTGGCTTGGATTAACGATGGCGAAGAAAGTACAGCCTTCACATTCATTAGAATTGGTTTCAATTGGAAAAAGCAATGCCGAGATCATTGAATTTGTCATTGACGAGGATAATGTCATGAATGGTATGAAGCTTGAGAATATAAGTTTTCCAAACCAGGTTTTAGTCAATGCAATTATTCGGGATAATCAACTGATCACACCAACTGGAAAAACCGAGATACTCGCCAATGATCTTCTATATGTTTTAACTTCACGTGAAAGTAAAAAACAACTAAAAGAGCTAATGGAAAAGAAAAAAGAAATTGTTCTTGATGAGGACGTCAAAGAAACAATTGGAATTTCTTAGTTTCAGTTTTAATCCCTCCTTTGAAAAAAGGGGGGATTTTCTGTTTGGCGTAGAGTGTTCATGACGATATCGTATAATGACATGTTGTTTGTTAAGGAATTATTTGAGAAGCTGTCGCCATAGATTAATGGAACACTTACAAGAAGTTATCTAATTCTCGAAGAGCTAACCAAGTGCGCTTCTTTTTAACTCCTCCAAAAAACGACAAAATTCTGTTATGACACATAGTAAGATAAAAATAGCAATCCAAGTATTCATTGAGAGAGGTAAGCAAATGGCAGAAGATATAGTATTTATACATAAGCGTAATGTTCTTTTATTCCGATTATTGGCTAGTTTTTATGTTATTAATTTAGTTATTAGTGTTGCCGTATTAGGATATTCAGTACTATATCCACCTGTAGGAATGGTACTTATCATGATAGTAGGATTGACATTGTCCAAGCAAAAGATTGTTAGGTTTATGATGTGGGCGTTAGTTTTTCTTATTTTTGCTTACTTTTTCTACTTAATTACTGATCATCCCTATTTAATAAACTATATTTTTATGTGGACAGGCTTGGTTGTATCGGCGATCTATCAAAACTACAAGATTATTCTTTTTGCAGGAAGCTTATCACTCGTACTAACCATGTATACATTTTTTCGCTTTGAAAATGAAGTTTTTACAGGTGCAGATCACGTTGATATTTACTATTTACTTCTATTTGGTGTATTTCTCACAGTATTTTTACTATTTTTAACAAAATATATTAACAAGCTAGTTCTAGAAACTAAGCAAGGCAAGGAAAAACTTAATTTTATTCTCGATAGTTCAAACATTGTTACGTTTTCCTATTCGCTTCAAACAGAAGAGTTATTGGTGACTACAGGAGAAAAGGTGTTTCCGCACTTCCCAACAAAGTTACGTACGAAGAGTCCCATCATCTGGAAGCATTTTATTCACTCTGAGGACTTAGTCAGTTTGGTAGAACGAGAGGATGAGATTTTAAACGGTATAAGTCAAAGTGCAGAATTCCGTCTCGTCTTACCCATGAAGGAAAATGTATGGGTGCGTTGTCAGTTTATACCGATTTTTGATGGGGCGACCGTTAAAAGAATCGATGGAATCCTCATTGATATTTCAATGCAAAAAAGCAAGGAGGAGGAATACTCCTATTTAGCCTATCATGATCCACTAACAGGGTTACCTAATCGTTCAAAGCTTGAAGTTGACTTTGCACGGCTAATCTCAAAAGGTAGTTCTGATAAACAAATGTATTTAGTTTTTATTGATCTCGACGGGTTTAAAACGGTTAATGATCGATTTGGACATGCTGTAGGTGATCTGCTATTAAAGAATGTTGCCGTTAGATTAAAAAATTATTTATCGAAAGAGCAAATTATTGCTAGATTATCAGGAGATGAATTCGTACTTGTACTATCTGACGTTTCTAAAAGTGAGGTTGAGGAAATCGCAGCAAAAATGAAAAACTACGTTTCAGTTCCATATTCAGTAGCTGGTCATCAAGTTTCGATTACAATTAGCATCGGTATTTATCAATATTCACATGAAAAAGACGATTTACACGAAATGATACGTAGAGCGGACTTGGCAATGTACCGTGTGAAAGAAAATGGCAAGAACGATATCTTCTTTTACAAACCACTAGAACTAGAAGTTTGAAGGGAGAAATGAAATGGCAGTTGAAATTGTTGATATGCACTTTATTTTAGGAAGAACTATGTTGGTCTTAGATGTGTGCTCAACTACTAGGGAGCCTTTAGAAAGTGAGCATACTAGAATTTATCTAATAGAAGAGGCCAGAAAGGAAGGATTCGCTCATATACATGCTGTCGGAAAAACTACTTTTAGTAATGAGTATAACATGTACATGAAAAAATTCTCGTTTGGGGTTTAGTAACTGTGGATTATATTGTCAGGATCCTCGGTGCACGTCAGATAATCGCATGGGGTTGATGGTAGTTTCGCGATCCAGCGAAAACGAAGGAGCATATTATTTTAGGAATCATTAAAGCAGCATAATATTAGCAAATAAAAGCCTCTTGCGATAAAATTAACAATACGTCACCTAGAGGAGGTTTTTATGGATTTTTTATTATCACTATGGGAATACATCGTTATTTTTATATTAGCAGCGATCCCCTGGATTGAAATTCTAATTATTATTCCTATTGGTATTCTTAATGGATTAAACCCATTTTTAGTCGGCTTACTATCGTTTTTGGGAAACTTATCGACAGTGTACTTGCTAATACTTTTCTTTGAAAAATTTCAGCAATGGCGTGCTAAAAAGAAGCCTAAAAAAGAAAAGAAGCGCGCAAAACGTGCGGTAGAAATTTGGAATAAGTACGGGCTTCCAGGGCTATCACTAGCAGGTCCGTTCGTTACAGGAGCACATCTTGCTGTTGTCATTGCTATATCGTTAGGTGCAAAAAAACAAGCAGCGCTATTGTGGACGACAATTAGTCTTGCACTATGGACCATTGGGATAACCGTAACATCATACTATGGAATCGATTTTTTTAAGAATTAAAGCTCGTTTGAGAACTAGTTCAACCATTTCATTTGTTGTTAGCTAAGATGAAAGTTAGAAGAGGTGACCAGCTACCCTTGTCCAGTCTTGATGAAGCTCGATATAAGTCAGCCTAGCGAAAACAACTCAATATACACGTTTGACACATCAGTATTTGATGTGTTTTTTTGTCTTTGTAAATGGCTCTTTTCGTAAACATTGTGGCTTTTTCACCCTAAAATAATAGGAAAAATACCTTAGATGAGAATATCCGCCAATAAATTATGTCAGAAAAGAGCGATACTTACTAACTTAGTTGTGAATTCTTAGTATTTCGTGTAAAAATCCGGCTTTTGGGATTTTTACGAAAGCAACAAACTTTGCGAAAACAGCCTTGTAAATGAAGCAATTCTAGGTACTTCTCTCGTGTTGCTTTCATAACATAGAAGGGGTAATTACTACACGAGGAGGAAGTTCTATGCAAATTCATGTTGTGCAAGCAGGAGATAGTCTTTGGGAGATTGCAAGGGCTTATAATACGACAGTTCAAGAAATTGTTGTGGCAAATCAAATCCCGGAATCAGAACGATTAGCGGTTGGTCAGGCAATAGTCATACCAATTGTTGGGAGATTTTATTGGGTTCAACCGGGGGATTCGTTATGGTCAATAAGTCAACAGTTTGGAATTAATTACTTAACCTTAGCTCAAGTTAATCAAATTGATCCATCGACACCACTAATGCCAGGGATGAGATTATATATAACCCCTCGGCCGAAACGACCAGCAGAAACGAATGCATATATAGAACCACGTGGGACAACAGTTAGTCCTGAATTGTTAGCTGATGCTAGGCAAGCAGGACCATATCTAACTTATCTGGCTCCCTTTAGTTATGAAGTAAGAAGAGACGGAACACTTGCCCCGCAACCACTACAAGGAATTCCTGAGGTGGCAAGAGAAACAGGCGCGTCACTAATGATGGTTGTGACAAACTTAGAAGAAGGTCAATTTAGTGGTGAACTAGGTAGAGATATCCTACAAAGTGAAGCAGTTCAAGATTTATTATTAGACAACATCATTGCTGAGGCTAGAAGAGTTGGTCGTTTTACTGATGTTCATTTTGATTTTGAATTTTTACCTGGTGATCAGCGAGAAGCGTATAATAATTTTTTACGAAAAGCTGCAGCAAGGTTACGTGCCGAAGGACTCTTAATCTCAAGTGCTTTAGCTCCAAAAACAAGGAGAGATCAACCAGGGCAATGGTATGAAGCTCATGATTACCAGGCGCATGGGGAAATTGTTGACTTTGTTGTTTTAATGACGTATGAATGGGGTTACTCCGGAGGGCCGCCAATGGCTGTTTCTCCAATCGGTCCAGTAGAGGAAGTGATTCAGTACGCTCTAACAGAAATGCCTGCCTCAAAAATCATGATGGGTCAAAATTTGTATGGGTATGATTGGACACTTCCTTATGTACCAGGTGGAGAATACGCTAGAGCGGTTAGTCCTCAGCAAGCCATCGAGCTTGCAAAACAATACAATGTTCCGATTCAATATGACTATGAAGCACAGGCTCCTCACTTTGATTATGTGGATGAACAAGGTCGAAGCCACAAAGTATGGTTTGAGGATGCGAGATCGATTCAAGCAAAATTTGATTTACTAAAAAGACTAGGTTTACGAGGTATTAGCTATTGGAAGTTAGGTCTACCATTTCCGCAAAATTGGCTGTTAATTAATGAAAATTTTGATGTGGTGAAGCGTTAAGAAGAACAAGGTGACAACTATGTCACCTTTTTTCTTCACGTCTTCTCTCTAAGAAGAGGTGAACCACACAAAAATAAGGCTTCTGATAAAATGGTAATTTGGTATAATTTAAATATTACATAAGTAGGAGTTGTTAACGTGAGAAATATATTGAACTTAGAACAAAAAGTACTAGAGCTTGATCTGGCCTACCTGAATACGTTTAGCAACCTACAAACAACAGACTGGGGGTACATATTTTATAATGAAAGTCAGCCAAATTACTACGATGCAAATCACGCCCACATTTCTGAGGTCCCAAAAAATCCTGCTGCAGTTATTGAAGAAGTGACACGTTTTTTCAAACAAAAAAACATGTCACCGCGTTTTTACATTTATAATTTAGTTAATCAAAAACAATTTGTTGAAACTCTAAAGGCTAATCAGTTTAAATTTGAGGAATTAATTAGCCCGGTTCAAATATGGGATCAGCAAATACCGCCAAGTTCTTCATGTAATGACCTAATAGTAGAACGTGTAACTAGTGAAAACTATCATGAAGCATTAACAATTGAATGTAGCATTAAAGAATTTGGTGGGAAGGAAGTTCGTGAAAGAGCGTTTTTTGAAGAGTTTCAGCATCCTTTCTTTACCCATTATCTTCTTAGAAAAAACGGAATTGCTTGCGCGACTGCATGCCTAGTTGAATATAACCATCAAGGAAGATTAGAAAGCGTTGCCACACTAGAAGCGTTTCGAGGTAGGGGGCTTGTGGGAGAGTTGATTTATCATATTCAGCGAGAGGCTATTACAAGAAAATTGGAAAATTTATGGGTGTTTCCACTAAATGAAGCGATTGAAAAAGTATATGGAAAGTATGGTTTTGTTACAGTTGGTAAATTTACACAAGGTCACGCCTATTTAGCGGGTAAAAGTATAACGGATATTCGCGAAAGTTAAAGATTACTAAAGTCTAATAACAACTAAACAAAACTTTGAATAGTTGCTTAGTGTATACTCCTAGAAATTTCTGGAATAATAAATAAAGATAACCAGTGAAGGAGTTTACGAATGAAAATAGATGTTGGTACTCAATATAAGATTACTGAAAGTGTTAGACGAAACTTTAACTCTGCGGAAGCTTTAACTGTCATCAGACAAACAAATAATACGATCCAATTCACACTGAATGACAAAAAAGGGTATGGCGCTATGCCAATTCAACATATGCAGTACCTATTAAAGAAGAATTATATTACTCAGAGTAGTCCTACTAAACGTCAATTATTAATCCGAGAAAATGAAAGAGAGCAAATTGTTTAATAAGACCGGGCATTCGCCTGGTTTTTTTGTTTTAGAAAATATAAAATTATAAACGTCTGTAAAATAACTGTTTTGTAGAATTTGTAGCAAGTGATATCGTTAAGCTATCAATAAGATATGGTCTTTTTTTAGGGATGTTCGATAAATTGGAATATTTAGATACTGCAAGACTAGGAGTGTTTATGATACACTTATTTTCATAAAACAAACAAAAAAGTTCAGTTCTGGAGGGAGAAAAATGAGTAAAGACCTTAAGCCATTTTTTGAAGAGAAAATTGTTGACGCAAAAACCCAGTTTGAACGAACGATTGATTGTAAGCATACGGAGTTTGATACCCTGTATCCATACATGAGTGAGCAACCTCAATTTTTTTGGTATAAGCGCTATGTTGCATGGCAGGAATTACTTACGACCGTTAAGCTTGCTAAGGAACTTGACTTGGCATGGGATTCGCTTTTTACAGAAAAGCAAATTGCCTATATTGATGAGAAAGTTTTAGACGCCAAAGTCCTTGATGATTGGTATGAAGAAAATGAACTAGCTGATAAAGAAACATCGTCAATTAACGAGCACTAAGGAAAACTTAGTGCTTTTTTGTCATCTAAGAAGTATAGTATCTCAATGTTAAAGATATCTAGCTTTTGGCGTCTAGCGCTTTCTAATAGTAATTCCTAGTTTTTCCATCCTTGTTGTGGTATAAATGTAGTTATTACTATTAGATAAAGGACGGAGAAAGATGGACAAAGAAAAACTACGAAATCAATTTGAACTTGCCTTAGAAAATTTTCAAGAGGGGGCAGGTAATTTATTCTTATATTCCTTTCTTAACTTTGAATTTGAATATGATGAAGAGAAGCAAGTAGTTAGGATTACAGCGCCTATCTCAGAAGTGATGTATAACCCAATTGGATATATTCATGGCGGAATTATTACATATCTTGCAGATACCGCTATGGGCCACTTATGCGCAGTATTTGCGGATCGACCAGGTGTCTCATTAGAATTGAAAACACAGTTTATGAGAACGGCTAAATCAGGGAACCTGCATGCCGAAGCGTACTTTATGAAAAACGGAAAACAGGTACAATTTGTTGAGTGTACGGTAAAAGATGATAAAGACCAGCTGTTGGCAAAGGTAACGGGTACATTTTTTTCTGTTGGTGAATAGCAATAGAAACCACACTGATGTGTGGTTTTTTATATAACTTAATGTTGTCTAGCTCTAGGTGCCATCTGATCCTGCGGTTACTCGTCGCAAAGGGGATCTAGGCTATTGCGATCTCGTTTACAACGATAATTTTAAAAAGAGTACAAAGCCCATAATTGATGGACTTTGTGCTCTTTTTTTAGGCATATGATAAACAAAGTGAATTTCCTGATCGTTTTGGAATACATATGGATATAAACAATTTAGAACTATCAGAATATTTATAGTATAATTAGAGAAGACAAAAATCAATAAAGGTGGGATCAGCATGTCTGAGTTAACGAATGTCCAAAAAGTCCCTTTCGTCAATCACCCAGACGGGATGTTCCTCTTTCAAGTTGGAAAAACAGACTGGAAATTAGATGTAAAGAATGCCGGTAGAAAACGTTCGTTACTAGACCGGATTATTGGATTTAACCCGAATGAACCGATAAGACGAACAAGTTATTTTGATATTGTTGCGGAAGAAGATGATTACTACCACTGTGTAATTGGATTTAAAGACAAAGTGTCCGGTGAGTTTACGTATACGAGAATTCGCAAAGGGAGCGGTTGTATCATAGACGAATCTATCGTATTAGTGTCACCAGCAGCTTTTCAAGAGGGGAGTAATCCTAGTGAGGAGGAAAGCTTTATCTTAGCTGTCATTGAGGAAGCCGCCTTACATCAAGGGGCTGAAATTGTTGCGGAAGATCGAGTGCCAATAGGTGAACTTAAGAATAAGTACAAAATCTCGTTATCAAGGAATCGCCAATTAATTGTGAATGGCTATCATTATGCCTTTATTGCATCCAGCTTTGTGTTCCTTCATTTAATTGATGGTTACGAGGAGCTGCTTAGCAGTAGTGATGCCATCGACCTTGATTTGGGAGGAATATTTTAATTTGAACTCATGTAGCTCTACTAGGGCCACATGAGTTTATTTTTTTTTGCCGTTTTTTTTAAAATGTTGGGAATAGTAACTGTGAAGGAGGGATGAGAATGGAAGCATTTTCTCATTATCGGTTAAACCCAACAGAAAATGGCTATGAAGTAATTCTCTACTTAAATGAAAAAAATTCAGAATTCTCCGCAGAACTAGGGACAAAAATAGATAAACAAGAGCAAGACCTTGAAAAGGAGGCAGTTAGCTACACGAAAAAGCACTTGCCAAACCTGAAGGTAAAGGTAATAAAAATTGTTGCTGGAACGTTATTAATTACGTCGTTTGGTTTTATTAATTTATCGCCTAAGGCAGAAGCATCTGGTGGTACATCTACTCAACAGAATGTTACGAGAACGTACACTGTAGTGGCTGGAGATACATTGTTTCAAATTGCAAATCGCTTTGAGACAACTGTTCAGGCAATACGTACTAGTAACAATCTTACAACCGATGTAATTCGTGTTGGCCAAACTTTGGTGATACCGAGTGGAACAGTTCAAGCGCCAACAACCAATTATGTTGTTGTCTCAGGAGATAGTTTATTCTTACTTGCCCAACGTTTCGGGACCACGGTTGATGCCATTAGACAAGCGAATAACCTAGCATCCGATTTCATACGTGTTGGCCAAAGCCTAGTTATTCCTAGCGGTACTACTACTACACAGCAAACAACAACTTATACTGTTGTTTCTGGTGATAGTCTGTTTGCAATTGCGCAACGTTTCGGAACGACCGTGGATGCGATAAGACAACAAAATCAATTGACATCCGATACTTTACGAATAGGTCAGTCACTGTCTATACCTGCTGGTGGAACCATACAGACGACACCGTCCATCAATTATACGGTAGTGTCAGGGGATACTTTGACTCAGATAGCGAATAGGCATGGGACGACTGTCGATGCCATTCGGCGAGCCAACAACCTTACGTCGGATTTCTTAAGAATTGGACAAGTATTGACGGTACCTACAAGTGGTGAAGTGCGTTCGGCACCAACTACTCAGGTGCAATCAAATATTAATCAAGCAGACTTGGACTTATTAGCAAGAATTATTTTTGCTGAAGCAAGAGGAGAGTCGATGGCAGGTCAAATTGCGGTTGCTGCTGTTATTCTAAATCGGGTCAAAAGTAACCAATTTCCCAATACGATTAGAAATGTTATCTATGAACGAAGTCATGGCCATTTTCAGTTTAGTCCTGCTGGTAACGGGGAGCTTGACCGTGCTACACCAAATGCGACAAACTATGAGGCTGCCCGTCGTGCCTTAGCAGGAGAGGATCCTACAAGAGGGTCACTGTATTTTTATAATCCTAGTAAAACGAATGACCAATGGGTTCGTTCGCGCACAGTGTCGACGGTTATTGGTAATCACGTATTTGCATTTTAAAATGGATAGTGGTGTTCCTGTTTTTAGTTTAACTGTTTTTGTAAGGCTCTTTTCGTAATCATTGTGGCTTTTTTATCCTAAAATAATCGGAAAAATACATTAGATGAAGATATCAGCCAATAAATTATGTGAGAAAAGAGCACTACTTACTAAATTAGTAGTAACTTTAAAGCAACAAACTCTGCGAAAACAGCCTTTGGTAAAGATGTTGTTAGTTAGAATAAAATACATAGCATTAGGGGTATTTTCTAACTCAAACTGAGGTTTTCAACGTTGTCATTGCTTTAAGTTTACGAGAAAAAGCTGTAAATAAGACTAAAAACAGGAACCTAAAATCGGTCTTGTAGTGGATCAACTTTTTCTTTGCTGTTACCTCCCTGAAGAGATAAAATGAGAAAAGAATATCAATTTTGGAGGGTATCGGTTGAAAGACGCAATTTACACTTTTCTGTTTATCGTTGTGAGTCTAGCCGTAGCAGCAATCTACAAAATTCCACTTGTCATTGGTTTTGCGGTTGCTTTGTTGTTAGTCATTTTGCTAGTTTTAAAGAAGGGCTTTACAATCAAGGATGTTGCTTTTGCTAGCTTTGATGGATTAAAGCGAATTAAGCCGGTTATCTATATTTTAGGACTAATTTCACTATTAATTCCAGCTTGGATTATGAGTGGAACCGTACCAACAATGATCTACTACTTGGTGCAATGGATTGACCCAAGCTGGATATTGTTGTTTGCTTTCTTAATAGCTGCTCTTACCTCTTTTGTGTTAGGTACGGCCATTGGTACACTAGGTTCACTAGGGGTTATCATTATCGGAGTTGCGATTACTGTAGAAGTACCAATTGCTTTAGTGGCCGGCGCACTCGTTTCAGGAGCCTTTGTAGGTGATCGGTATTCGCCGTTATCGTCAGCATTTCACTTGGCGGTAAATTCGGTTGATGGTGACGCTAAGAAAATGTTTCGAGCTATGCTACCTACTACGTTATTCATGTTGTTATGTTCAGGGATATTTTATTTTTGCCTCGGTTTTTTTGTTAAACCGAACGATTCGATCGGTAATATAGCGGTTAAAGGTCTTTTACAAGATCATTATCAAATCTCTATACTTACGTTACTTCCGATTATCGTGTTATTTGGTAGCATTTTGTTAAAAGTACGGACGATTTATGCCCTAGGACTCGGGGTTTTCACGGGGGTTCTGCTAGCACTCTTTTTTCAAAATCAAGAAATAGCAGAAGTGCTACGTAATCTTGGATTTGGCTACCACCATAGTAAGCAAGAGCTAGAGGAAATTCTCCGAGGCGGGGGGATTTTGACAATGGGGCAATTGTTTTTATTTATTTCATTAGCTAGCATGATGAATGGAATATTGGATAAAACACAACTTTTTAAAGAATTAATGAAAAAAATGTTTGAAAAAGCATACTCGCTTACGAGCTACACCGCAAGAACCGTTGTCATAGGAATTCTCTTTGCGATCGTCGGATGTAATCAGGCGTTTCCAGTGATGCTGACAGGGCGTTCGCTTAAAGATACTTGGGTCGAAGCCGGTTTCCAAAAGGAGGAGCTTGGTCGGGTAGTATGTGACTCTGCTCTTGTTACATCGGGATTGGTTCCATGGAACATGGTGGCGATTTTGTCGGCGGCTGCTATCGGTGTTGGCACCTTAGATTACGCCCCATATGCTGCATTCCTGTGGTTTGGGCCATTTATTACAATCATTGTTAGTTATTTTACACGTCAACCACTCATGGATCATCCGAAAAAAGTCGAGACAGCGTAAGCTCTCTCGACTTTTTTCTATTAACTTTACCTAATATATGGTATTATTCCCGTGAGTAGGCTAAGTTAACTAAGCCTCAAGACTTAGATAAAATATATCTTAGGTTGATTATGTAATAACATATTTTGTTCTAAACTAAAACTAGAGAAATAATGAAGGGAGATATTCAATTGAACAAAGGAGCATTAGTAGGTTTAGCACTCATTGCCATTGGTGTATTAGCATTAATCTTTAATTCTACTCAACCTGTGTTTCAGTTATTTTCAGGAAATACAAGTGCGTTTGATGAAGGGCAAACGGTCTCTGGTGATCAAATTTCAAGCATTGAGGTGAATTCATCTTCTCCAACTGTGACGATTGTTGCTGCGGATCGTGAAGACATTGATATTCGTTTTCATGGGGAAGTTAGTAGCAACCTCAAAAACTCGTTCAAATTAGATGTAGAAACGAAGAATGATAAGCTAAAAATTACGATTAAAAGGCCGAACAGGACTTCCTGGTTTAACTTTGGAATGACCATTATGAATGCCAAATTAGTAGTTGAAGTTCCAGAGAAAATGTTTGAAACCATTACTATTCACTCATCGTCTGGGAAAGTCATATTAGAAGAGCTTCAAGCAGAAAACTACAATATTAACGCTAGCTCAGGAAGTATCTTGCTTTCGAACATTGTAGCCCAAAAAGAACTCCGTTTAGTAAGTTCAAGTGGAGCGATTAAAGGATATCAGATCAAGGCAAATACGGTCCATGCGCGAGCTAGTAGCGGAGCGATTACTTTAGAAAATCAGCAATCAGAGAAAACGAATGTATCTACATCGTCAGGAAGTATTTCCATCATCAATAGTGAAGGTGAGATATCTGCTAGCGCAAGCTCAGGGGCAATCAACATTCATAACGTCCAATTAAATGGAAACATCCACGCTACTACATCAAGTGGCGGGGTTACCATTAAATTGCAAGAAGCTCCTTCGGCAACAGTAGATTTTAAGGGGAGCTCAGGAAGAGGCAGTATAACAATTCCTGGATTTAGTTTTGAGCAAAATTCCGGTAATAATATGTACGGAAAAGTGGGTTCTGGTGACTATGAAATAACTGTCAGAACATCATCTGGTGGATTTACTTTACACTAATATGCTATATTAATATAGTTCGCTCAGGTGCAAAGCTTGAGCGACTATTTTTTTAAAGGGAACGAGTGCTAATGAAAGAATACGTAAAAGCATGGCAGCAAGCACTACAATTGGAAATTAGTCACCTTAAAAAATATGGAAGTTCAAAATATCGAGTGAAAAATGGTCAACTAATCTCGTCTTCCACAAAAAATTTCACGTACCGTATTGAGTTATCTATAGAGGTTTCATTACCAATTGGAGCAACTATTCGAATTCAATGGCAAAATCAAGTGATTACGGGAAAAATCTTGGCCTCAGAGCAACGAACACTTTTTATTAGTCTAGAAAAAACACTAGGAGATGTTTTCGGGGAGGCTGTTTTATTACATGACCCTTGGGAGTTATTAGAAGAACTTTGTATGAGATTGGATGAGTGTAACAAGAGCAAACGTAAACGAAATCGTATAGCACAGCTAATGGAACCATCTCGCCCACCGAAACATCCTATTGAGAAAAATCAAACGAATTCACACGAATTGTTCTATCGCTCACAGTATAATCCTGCGACGTTTGTTTGGGGACCTCCAGGGACAGGAAAGACTTACACGTTAGCTAGAGTAGCAGCAAATAAATACTTTCAAGGAAAACGTGTCTTACTCTTATCTCAAAGTAACCAAGCAGTTGATGTTCTTTTGCAGGAAATTGTTCAGTTTCTAACAAAGAAATCTCGCTTTACGGAAGGGGATATTTTGCGTTATGGAACTGGTTCAAAACAACATATGTTAGAGCCAATAACGACGTTAAGCCTGTTAGAAAAACGTGAACCCAATCTTGCTAGGGAACAAGAAGAAATCAGAAGCCAAAAAAGGTTATTGAATGTTGATCTAACAAATTCGTTTAGTAGACGTGATAGCGAATCCTTACTTGCACTCGAAAGAAAATTGTCTTCGATCATCGATAAGGTGAGACAAAAAGAGTTAGGCTTTTTAAAAGAAGCGAAAATCGTCGGAACTACTCTAGCAAAGGCCGCTTCAGATAGTGCTATTTATGAAAAGGATTATGATGTTGTCATTATTGATGAAGCAAGTATGGCGTATGTACCACAGGTTGCTTTTGCAGCAGCACTTGGGAAGCGAGTGATTGTCTCCGGAGATTTTAAGCAGTTACCACCAATTGCAGCAGGGCGTCATGCGTTGGTTGATCGATGGCTACGTGAAGATATTTTTCATAGGGCTGGGGTTGTTGAAGGATTGCAAACGGGAGAATTACATCCCCATTTGATGTTATTACGAGAACAAAGGCGAATGCATCCAGATATTTCAGCGTTTACTAACCGGTATATTTATGGGAGTAGGGTCTACGATCATTCTTCTACGAGAGCCAAACGAAGTGAGCTAGCCTCTCTTGCCCCATTTCCAAGCCTTGCGAATATTTTGGTCGATACGAGCCACACAGGGCAATATTGTATACAAGAAAAAACGTCGAAATCGAGATTGAATTTGTGGCAGTTATTTCTATCGTTTCAACTTATCAAAGAAGCAGTTCATGGCGGTGCTAACTCGATAGGTTATGTAACACCGTATCGGGCACAAGCATTATTTATGGAAGTCCTTCTAAAGGAATTTTTTGAGAAGGAATTGCAGCTAGGGAAAATTCAAGCTGCAACCGTTCATCGCTTCCAAGGTAGTGAAAAAGACGTGATGATTTTTGACACAGTTGATAGCTATCCACAAGAACGAGCTAGCATGCTATTAACTGGAAAAGATAGTGAACGTCTAGTGAATGTAGCTATTACAAGAACACGAGGAAAGTTTATTCATGTATGTGATCGAGAATATATAAAAAATAAGGTATATCACGGTCAAACACTGAGGCAGCTAGTAGAGCATCAAGAAGCAAATCATCAATCTATTGTGCATCAACAAATTGGTCGTTGGATAAAGCATCAAGAGCCTCAATTACGATGGGTTCATGCCCTGAAGGTTGATCAAGTTCTTGAAGACATTAAGAATGCTACGAACTCAATCTTCATTTCTTTACCTAATACTGCGTTATCACCTGAGTGGCTAGATGCTCTTGAAGGAGTTTCTCAAAAGGTAGTTGTTACACTTGCTTCGGATCGGCCTAATTCTATGAAACGAGCTATCACTTATTTGAGCGAAACACTTCCGTTCTCATGTGTTGTCGTTGACCGACAAGTGTTGTGGCTTGGTCAACCACTACAAATAAATAAACAAAATCACCCACCTTATGTAGCGGTTAGACTAGAAAGTCACAGATTCGTAGATTATTTGGTAGGTCAACTGAAGGTATAAACGTACGTAAAGGAAAGATTTATGTAGATATGTTTCATATAACTATTTATAATATATAGTAGTTAGGTAAACTTCCTTTTTTTTAGAAAGGTATTAGAGGAGGGGAGTGCTCTGAAAAAGGTTGTTTTCGTCTGTACAATTATACTATTTGTTATCTTATTAGGCAATTATGCCTATAACTCTGTCATCAGGATTGCTTCTGATACAGTGATTGACCATGTAGTTAGTGACTTTTTAAATGAGGAAATGGTCGAACAGATATTGAGCGACCCTAAGGTCGAAGAACTAGTTACATCAATTTCACAAAATCGTGTAAATGAAAGTACCTTGCCTTTTTCGACAAAAGAAGAAGGTGTCAAGGTTATTCTTTCTAAGTTTTCAATAGCTGAAATGACCGAACTTGCTACGCAAGTTCAAGGTGGTCTGTCTAGTAGTAAACAAAAGGAAATCATTGCTACACTAGAAGAACGCTTAACTCCAGAAGAACTAGATGCGTTAATGTACATTGGAATCGCTGAACTTCAAAGAGAAATCTCCAGTAATAATTAAGTACTGTCATACCTGAAATTTAACCCACAAGATACCTGTATCGATTGTGGGTTTTTACTAACTTATATTTATTCTTTGTGAACTGGGGCGTGCATAGCTTGGCGACGATAATTGAACTAGAAATGTTTGTTTTGAATGTCTGTTTTGTTTTACTCTTGTATTTTCTCTATCATCACTTTATTGAGAAAAAAGTCACTAGGCTTTCAGAAGAATTTTTTATGTTTCTCATTTCTAGTTTTGCCATCATTATGTGTATGACTTTCACGTTTTCACCCACATCAGGATTTTTAATGGATATCCGTCAACTCCCATTCATTATTGGCGCATTATATGGTGGGAGACGAGTGATGGTCGGACTGTTGTTCGTTTTGGTTTTCTACCGATTTCAAGTTGGACTAGGGGACGGCTTTTACTCAACATTAGTACTGTATCTTATTTTTTCAGCATGTTTATGGCCAGTTTTACCAAAGTTTTTAGAAGCAGTTACTTTAAAAAAACGCTTAAAAATTGTACTGCTTGTTTCTGTCATTTGGACACTATTACTTATTGGAGTTTTCTTAGGTTTCGGGGCAGAGATGGGCATAAAAGGATATGCCATTTCAGTGGTATCGGTGGTTGTTCATTTTATTGGAGTTATACTTTTTGTTTCGTTTATTGAAAAGGTTAGACAGGAACGGGTGCTCCTTAACGATCTAAAAAAATTAGAACGGTTGAAAATAGTAGGGGATATTGCCGCTAGTATATCTCACGAGGTTCGAAATCCCTTAACCGTGACGAAAGGGTTTCTTCAACTACTACGTGGAAATGATGTTCCTCTAGAAAAAAAAGAGCAATATATTAAACTTTCCCTGGATGAACTACAACGTGCTGAAGAAATCATTACAGATTATTTGACGTTTGCAAAACCATCTTTAGAAAATGTTGTCGTGGTGGAGTTAAATCATGAGATAGATTATATACATAAAGTATTAGCTCCTTTTGCGACTATGAACAATACAACCATTCAGATTGATAGAATAGAAAAGCTTTACGTCGCAGCAGATCGTCAGAAGCTTCATCAAGCTCTAATTAATCTAGCGAAAAATGGGATTGAAGCCATGGGGCCAGAAGGTATACTAACGATAAAATTATTAGAAACAGACATTGATGCTATCATAAAGATTGAAGATACCGGGGCTGGGATGACTACAGAACAACTTGATAGACTTGGAACTCCTTATTATTCTACAAAAGAAAAGGGTACAGGCCTTGGGACAATGGTTGTTTACAGTATTATTAAGGTAATGGGCGGACAAATATCTGTCGATAGTATTGTAGGAAAAGGGACATGTTTTACAATTGTCATCCCGAAGGTTTCTGTTGAAAAGATTGCAAATTAAAGGTGAGCGAGCTTGGATATAATAGCCAAGTTCGCTTTATCATTTTAGTCTTCTTGTTGCATTCTTTCATATTCATTAAAATAGTCATTGTCAGTTGTGGCAAACTTGGCATAAAGTAAGCTCATTTCAGGGTCTAGACCGTTATAGTCGGGCTGTTTCGTTTCTGTTTGTTCCTTTGGTTTTGAATGCTGATCTTTCATAAATTACTTGGACTCCTTTTGCTTCGGTTTGCTCGTTTTGTTTCCAGTAGTATACTCATACGCTGAGATACCGTTATCTTTTATCTTTCCAGTCGTAACTTTATACTGACCTTTATCACGCTGTACCAAATTAAAACCCCCTTGTTAGCTTTAACGCTATTTTGCCAACTTTTATTTTTTTCATGCAGAATGGAAAGGCTAGTTTTAGAAAGGGGTGATACAATGAGTAAATTAAATCACGAGGCAGCTCCTAATAATAATCTAACACCGGGTGACATGAAAGCTTCGAAATTCGTCCCGAAAGAAGATCATGAGTTTTCAGAGGAGCTTTCTGATGGTGGAGAAAGAAACGAAACTATTAAGAAGTTGGATAATCCAACAAAGGGTGTAAGACTTATATAAGACGTAAAGAGCTGTTGAATTATGACAGCTCTTTGAACACATTTTGGAAACTATTGACATACACATCTTAAGGTGATAATTTTTAAAAAAATACCTAGTTCACACTACCTTCAGACCTTGCCAAACAACTCTATATTGGTGAGGTCTGTTCAATTAAAGGAGACTTTTTATGAAAACAGTGATTATTTATGCCTCCTCCCATGGGACAACAGAAAAAGCCGCTAAAATACTAGGAGAAAAAATTAATGGAGAAGTTACGATTGTTGATTTGAAGAAAGTAAAGAACCCTGAGATAAAAGAATTTGAGCAAGTTATACTCGGGGGATCTATTCACGTTGGCACGATCCAGCGTAAAGTTACTAATTTTATAAAACGTTTTGAGAATGAACTTCTTACCAAGAGGTTAGGACTTTTCCTTTGCTGCATGCGAGAAGGTGAGTTAGCGACTTCTCAGTTCGAACAGGCATATCCTGAGGCATTGAGAAAGCATTCAAGAACTAGCGGATTATTTGGTGGGGAATTTTTATTTGGGAATATGAATTTTATTGAAAAAACGATTATTAAGAAAATGAAAGGTAACACAGTAGATGTCACAAAACTCGATGAAGAAGCAATTCAACAATTTGCAACATCATTTCAAGCTTCATAGAGTAGGAGAAGTAGAATGAAACCACATACATTCATTAAAGATTATAAGGAAAATGAAATTTATCGGAGAAGTTTTAATAGTTTAGCTAACCAGACGTTTCAAATTGATTTCGAGCCATGGTATCATCAAGGTTTTTGGAATGATCGTTATATATGTTACTCCTATCTTGAAGGTAATACCGTGATTGCGAATGTATCGATAAGTAAAATGCAATTGATCGTGAATGGCGATTTAAAGCAAGCCGTCCAAATTGGAACGGTGATGACACATCCTAATTATCGCAAGCAAGGTTTGGCTAGTAGTCTAATAACAACGGTGCTCAATGAGTACGAACAGGCAGATATATACTTCTTATTTGCTGGTGAGCATGTAACCAATTTTTATAAGAAGTTTGGATTTACACACTTGCAAGAGTCTAGGTTCAGAATGCCTATTGAACCTACAAAGCCATATCGTAACCCACAAAAACTCGAATTTGACAATGAAAAGCAATTCATCATAGATTACTATACAAAAAAAAGGTCATCTACGCTATTTGATATTGAGCATGCAGAACATGTTTTAGGTTTTTATGCGCATCATGGCTTTGGTAACGATTTTTATTTTGTTGCCGAACTTGATGCAGTGGTGGTATATAAAATTGCCAAAGATCAGTTACATTTGTATGGATATTTTAGTCAACAAGAGTTTCCTTTTGAAAAGATAGTTACATATATCGTTGATGAGACAGTAAAAGAAGTTGTATTTCATTTTACACCACAGTGGTCTGATATAAAGCCGACTATAGAGCCTATTTATACATCTGATGACATCTTCCATATCCGCTCAAAAATTGAGTTGCCTAGATCATTTAAGTTTCCGTTACTAGCACACGCTTAGCAAAAGTAATAGAATGAATGATGGAGGACATTGAGTCATATATTGGCAGCTTATTAGGGGGAATTACGTGGAAAAAGAAGTTGTACTGATTACCGGAACAAGTAGTGGTTTTGGCCTATTGGCAGCACTTGATTTAGCTCAACAAGGTTATTTCGTCATTGCTACAATGCGGAACTTAGAAAAAAGACATACGTTAGAAACGGAAGCCCAGAAACGAAACGTTATCGAAAACCTAAAGATTATAGAATTAGATGTTACCAACTCTCATCATATTGAAGCAATAAAAGACGTTATTATCAATGCATATGGTCGGCTTGATGTTCTAATTAATAATGCTGGTTATTGTGTTGGTGGTATCACTGAGCATGTATCTGTAGACGATTGGCGCTCACAATTTGAGACCAACCTCTTCAGTGTCGTAGCTTTGACAAAAGCTCTTTTACCGATCATGCGGCAAAGAAACAAAGGGCGTATTATTAATATAGGTAGTATTAGTGGAAGATTTGGTTTTCCTGCCATGGGGCCATACGCTTCATCTAAATGGGCTCTTGCAGGGTTTAGTGAATCATTACGGCTTGAAGTATTGCCGTTTGGTATTTATGTAAGTTTAATTGAAGCTGGATCCTTTAAAACGGAGATATGGGGAAAGAGCTTAGAAGCGGTAGAGGTAAACGAAACAAGTGGCTACCAAAATACTGTTAACTTTGTTTATAACTATGCAAAGAAAACCGCAAGAGAGGCGGCTCAACCTTCTGAAGTCATTGATCTAATCCGTAAAATTTGTAAAACAAAGAAGCCTAAGCTCCGGTACCAAGTTGGAAAAGGTGTTCGGCTTCAAATCGTCAGTAAAGCAATTCTACCTTGGTCATTAATCGAGCGGTTGGTAATAAAAAAGATGAAGTAGACAAAGAAAAACGGTCAATACGACCGTTTTTCCTCACTAGTCATCCGATTAGCTAAGGCTATTCGGATTGTTTGCGTTGTCATGGTTTTTCATTTGCATTTCAATACGAGCAACTTCCTCTTTCGCTTTTTTATCTGCTTTTTTTAATCTTGAAAGAGTTACTTTCGCTACAATAAACATAAATGCCATCGCTAAGTAAGCATAGCCGAACCCGCCTGTAGATTTATCCGGAAATGTAAAGATGTCCATAGGAACACTACCTTTCATCTTTTCTAACGTAATTATACTAGGAAGATAGGTATATATCTAGTTTTTTCGTTTTTGCGAAAAGTAGGCACTAGGTACTTGCTCCATATATAGACAAATACATAGTATACATTGTATTAAATCTTAAGGAGGCAATCCTATGTATAATTATTACCCTCAAGTTGCTGGCACAAGCCCGTACTATGATGTGAGAAATGATCAATTAAATCAATATGACCCTAATGATGAGAGAGTGTTTCCTTTACTGGGTGCAGCTGCACTACCACTATTTTTAGGAGGTGCCTTAGGTGCTGGGTTAGGTGGAGGATTTGGTGCACCATTTGGCGCTGGCTATGGTGTTCCGTATGGCGGTTGGGGCGCTCCGTATGGTGCTGGTTTTGGTCATTATGGAATGCCATATGGTAGACCACCAGTATATGGTAGACCACCTGTATACGGCAGACCACCAGGTCATTTTAGACCGCCGTTTGGTTATGGTTACTATTAATAAATTCTTTCTAGGCATTCGTTGAGATAGGGGATAAATAAACATTCGCCCATACACTTTTAACTAAGTTGAATATAGTAATTTCGTAGGTGGATGTAATTGTTCCACACTAAATCTGTTAAAGGAGTAGATAGAAATGGGTGCAGGATTTGCGTTAATCGTAGTGTTGTTTATTTTATTAGTGATCATCGGTGCTTCTTACGTTGGTTACGGATACTAATAAATACTAATGATAGGCTGCCTTTGTTGGCAGCCTTAATCCATATGTTCGGAGAGCTTAAACTATCTAGCCGAGCGAGGATATAGCTTGAAGGCAGTTCTCTCGCTTGCGAAGAGGATAAGCTACAATAAGCGTGAAGGCTGTGGCAAGAAGCTTACTGTGAGGGGAAGTGGAAGTTGTACCATCAATGGAGAATATCGCTCTGATTCAGAAAACTGAATACCTCATCAAGGTTTCGATAACCTCTTGTGTCGCCATCTTCACTTTCAATCACCCAACTGGATTCAGTTGAGGCTAATTCACCATGTTGATTTTTCGTAAAGGCTTGGTGAATCATATAGACCTCGCCGCTTTTCCGTACGGTATATCCTAAGAAATAGGTGTTGCCTTCTCCTTCTTCTTCAAAGATCCCAATATCATCTAGGCCATATTTTGCTAACAAATCTGGTAATGATTCGTTCATTTCATTAATTATGGTTTCTCGTTGAAAATAGTCCATCGGAAATCCTCCTTATTTTTCATTACAGTTGTAATATGTATTATTTTCAACAGAAATATTTCAAATAAAATACTTAGCGATAAGCCATAATAAAAATGGATCAAAATGAATGAAGGGGTTGTTTGTTTTGGGAGCAATAGATCGGAACGGCTATAGATTTGAACCTGAATTCAGCGTGATTAATCAAAACGGAGCAATTCATGTTTCAAAAAACGGAAAATACATTGAAGAAATAAAGTTCGAATTTAATGGAGAGTTTCCAGAACTAGATAAAATTGAAGAAATCGTTAATACATACTGTGAACAGCATAATATTTAGGAGGAACAAAAAATGGATGCTACATTAGGTTATTTAAGGGAATCACTATCAAATTACACTGAAAAATATCCAAGTTGCCAACGTATTTACACAAGGTTAAAAGAAGGTCATTATAAAAATGAAGGCGAGTTCGTTAATGACCTGAACGAAGCAGAAATGGCTGTATTAGATTTAGTGCTAAAAAATGAAATCACCTATGCAAAAAAAGAACAGGATCAAAAACGTGCTCATGAGTTAAGCGAAGTATATGAATTATTATTTTAAACAATTATAATGAAGACAGTGTCGAAGGATACACTGTCTTTTTTAACGGTGGTGGAAATGATGAAAGAGATAATAAATAGAGAACTGGCTACAATTGAAGAAAAATATTCTGTGAAAATAATCTATGCCTGTGAAGCAGGGAGCCGATCGACGGGGCTTTCAGATGCTACGAGTGATTATGACGTCCGTTTTGTTTATCTTCGCCCTGTACAGTGGTATTTGTCTGTAGAAAAACAGAAAAATGACGTGATTTCATTACCGATCAACGCTCAACTGGATTTTGTTGGTTGGGACCTACAGAAAGCGTTGTTATTGCTAAGGAAATCTAATCCAAGTTTCATGGAGTGGTTACAATCGCCAACTTACTACGAAAACACAGTAATTATGAACAAAATTAAGGCTCTCATTCCAAACGTGTTTTCGGCGAGGACTTGTTATTATCATTATCTAAATATGTCAAAAAGCAACTATAAAACTATTTTGAAAGAGAAGAACATTTCGGTCAAGTCTTATCTTAATGTCATCCGCCCGTTGCTTTTTTGTAAGTGGCTGGAGACAAAGCAACAGTTTCCTCCTATTCTCTTCCAAAGGTTGTTGGAGGTCTGTAAGCCAGCAATTCGTTCAGATGTTGAGGCTTTAGGTGATTTGAAAAAGGGACAAATGGTAACACCAAATTTTGAGTTGTTAAATACATACATAGAAAAGGAACTCATACATTTAGAAGGTGTTAGGGAAGTTATCGTGGATCATTCTAGAAATACAAACAGCGATGTAAACGAGATTTTTTTGTTTGCGCTGCAGCATATATGGCAGATAAAAATGTAGAAGAGGTGTAAAACTCCAATGTTAAAATACATTATTTTTGATTTTGATGGGACCTTAGTTGATTCTAGGGACTTATCTATTCAGGTAATCAATCAATTGGCAGAAAAATACCAGTTTAATAGACTAAGTAGAGAGCAAATTGAACACTTGCGCAAGTATCCGATCGCTGAGAGATGTAGGGCGATCAATTTTCCTCTATATAAAATTCCGTTTGCTTTTTTTGACTTTTTGCTTTTGTACAAACAAGGAACAGACCAATTGTCTTTATACCCTGGAATAAAAGATTTGTTAGTTGAACTTGAAGCGGAAAATTATAAGCTTGCGGTTATTTCATCAAATACCGAAGAAAATATAAGGCAAGCGCTACTCAATAACAATATTGAGATGATTGATGACGTTTTGGCGGCTTCGATCTTTGGAAAAGACAAGGTAATAAAAAGCTTCTTAAAAAGACATAGTTTAACAGCCTCAGAGGTTTTATATGTTGGAGATGAACTTCGTGATATTCTTGCCTGTAAGCGTGCTGGAATTAAAATTGCCTGGGTCAGCTGGGGATTTGACTCCATTGAAGTAACAGAAATTGAGAAACCTGATTTTACAGTTCACCAGCCTATGGATCTACTGTCTATTGCTCAATCAATAGGAGGGTAATGATGGGAGAGGCACTTAAGCTCGAAAAGAGAAATGTAATTGAACGCTTTGGTTTAGAAGCCGTTCCAAAAGAGTTAAGAACGACATCTGGACTAGAGTATGCCATGATTCAGATAGCAGTATCCGTTAATGCTGGTAATTTCTTAGTGCCAGCTTTAGCGGTCCTAGAGGGAGGGCTTTCATTTTACTATGCCGTATTAGCCACGGTTACCGGAGCAGCTATGGCGTTCTTATTCGTTTCGTTTTTAGCACTCCCTGGGGCAAAATACGGAATCCCAGCTCAATATGCGATTAGATCGATATTGGGGGTAAAGGGCGCACGCTATATTGCATCCCCGGTTCGTACATTAACTTCGTTGTATTGGTTTAGTGTTCAAACAATAGGTGGTACCTACCTTTTAAAAGAGCTAATCGAACGCTTTCTAGGGTACCAAGTATCTTTTTTACTATTGGCTCTTAGTATGGCGACGCTTATGGCGGTCCTCGCTTTAATTGGTTTTGAAGCAGTTAAGAGATTAACCAAGTATTTCTTACCTATTTTATTTCTTGGCGGCGTTGTCATGCTTTATATTTTCATTACTACGGAAGCTGTCGGGGTGACGCCTGCTGTGTTGCCAGGAGAAGAAGGAAATACGGTTGCTTCCTTTGTATTTTTTGCAAGTTTAGCATTTGTTCAATATGTTTCGGGTGTAAGTTCAGCATCTGACATGGCCCGTTATGGGAAAACATCAACACAAGCTTATTGGGGTCTTTATAGTGGTAATGTCTTAGGTTTTTTCATGACTGCGGTACTTGGAGCATACACGGCAACATTGGCAGGAAGTTGGAACCCGTATGTTGTTGCTACTCAAATGACCGGTTCTTCTTGGTTCATAGCGATCATTTTTTTGGCAGCTATTGTGTCAATGATTTCGATTAATTTATCGAATGCGTATACTGGTGGTTATAGTTTATTAAACATGATACCAAAATTAGGAAGAGTTAGAAGTGCAGTGATTTTTGGGATAGTTGCCATTATATTAAGCGCTTTTCCGTCACTAGTGAATGATGCAAAAGTATTTATCTCGTATTTAGGGGCCTTGATTATCCCGTTGTCAGCCGTCATTGTTAGTGACTTCATTTTAGTAAAAAAATGCAAATTGAAGGAACGAGACTTCGAACATCTAGCAAATGAAAGCTATTCTTATAATAAATCTGGCTTAATTTCTACTGTCATTGGAGTGATATGTTATTTATCTCTACCAGAGTCATTGTCTCCAGGGTTCATCACGTTTATTGTGACAGGGGTATTGTATTTTGCTTTAGTAAGGAGAACTATCGATGCGTTTAATAAGTAGTCCTATGAGCGAAGAGCATGCATTAGAAATACTGAGTTGGAACTATGACAAACCTTACGACTTTTATAATAGCGACGTTAGTGAAGAAACGGTATCAGAGTTATTAGAAAACGAGTACTACGTTGTTCTAGATCATCAGATGGATATCGTTGGGTTTTACTGCGTTGGTCTGGCAGCCCAGGTTCCGATTGGCGCAAATTCTGGTGCTTATCCAAAGGGATTTATTGATTTTGGACTAGGGCTGAAACCAGAATTAACTGGAAAAGGTAACGGCCGGGCCTTCTTAACGTTTATTCTCTCAGAAGAAAAGCTGAAAATGAACTCGCTTCGCCTAACCGTAGCGTTATGGAACAAAAGAGCAATCAGACTCTATGAGCGCTTTGGATTTATAAAGACAAATGATTTTCAACGAGGATCTATCACTTTTATTACAATGGTAAAAAAATAGGACATACTTGTAATTGATACTAATTCAAGCAACAAGTGAGGTAGACATATGCATTATAAACCATTACAAGACAGCTTTTATCAAAAGCCAACTTTAGAATTAGCTCAATCACTCTTAGGAAAAATCCTTGTCAGTGAAACGGTCGAAGGGCTGGCATCAGGCTGGATAGTTGAGACAGAAGCTTACATTGGACCGGAGGATAGAGCAGCGCATAGCTATGAAAACCGCCGAACGCGACGAACGGAAGTGATGTTCGGACCTGCTGGAAATGTCTACACCTATGTGATGCATACCCATTGCTTAGTGAATGTTGTCAGTGGAGAGGTTGGGAATCCAGAGGCGGTGTTAATTCGTGCGATAGAACCGAAGGACGGAATAGAACTGATGTACAATCGAAGAAATAGAATGAAAAGAGACCAGGATTTAACGAATGGACCTGGTAAATTAACAAAGTCTTTAGGAATTACGATGGAATTATACGGCCATAACCTAAGGGAATCTCCATTATATCTATGTGAGGGCAGGGAAGTAACTAAGGTATCAAGAGGTCCTCGTATCGGAATTGATAATAGTGGTGAAGCAAAAGACTATCCATGGAGGTTTTGGGTAACTGGAAATCCCTATTTATCGAGAAAAGGGTAGCCAAAAAGCTAGGCACTCAGTCAGTGAGTGCCTAGCTTTACTTATTATTGTTGTGAATAGTTAGTTGATGAATATGGTGAGTGGTGTTGAGTTTGATTCATATGGTTCATTTGATGCATAACTTGATTTGATTGTTGGTGCATCGGTTGAGTTGACGTTTGGTTATAACCCATCACCATGCTTCCTTGACCTCTTAATTCTTGTTCTAACTGATTGCAAGTTTGGATAATCTGTTGGCATTGGCGCATAGCTTGTTCATGCCCTTGAAGAGATTGTTGAATATATTGCGCAGCTTGACGCTCGCGTTGGATCATTTGCTCTAATATTTGTACATTCTGTTGTTCAGATTGTAACATTTGTTTGTATTGTTGTGTACCTTGTTGTGTTTGTTGCATTAGCTGTTGTGCGTATTGACGGCACTCGTTAATTTGTTGCATCCCTTGTGAATACATGTTGTTCATAGAATAATACCTCCATTTGGTTTCATATTGTTTTATCAAACAAGAGTATTATGTGACGTATTTGTTTGTTTAATCCTCATCATTTTTTTCAGTGAAGCCAATATTTTTTAAGGGTGATAATAAAAGAAACTGCAAAAACTAAACTTGATTTGAATGAACAAAGGAGGTATCACAATGGCTAACAAACAAGAGGAAAATAAAAAAGTTAACGTTGCTTTAGGTGGGATGGGGCTATACGGAACTACAGGGAATGTGGAAATAGAAGGATACGAAATGTCTGGTGATATTGAAAATGCCGGAAGGTTGGATAAAGGTTTCAAAAGAGATGATGGTACCGAAGGAGCAACTGCTTCTGTTGAGAAAAACAAATAGAAAAAATGGAGGATCGAAAGCGTGCTGAGATCCTCCATTTTTAACTAATCGGAAATAATATTGGGATCCCGAGAAGCTTCTACGGCAAGTGCATATGCAGATAAGATGGATGCCTTTTCTTCTGGGTTTGTTATCCCGACTAGAGATTGTTCCTCACCATGATTTTCTACTCTCATAAGTATAACTTCATTGTCTGACGAGAGTAACGCATAAGAGTCATCTGCCATGTCAAACAGTGCTTCAACGTTATAATCTACTAAGTTTCCATCTTCGTCTTCAATTGTAATTTGATCACGAATGTCATCTGTACTCATTGTACCCCACCTTTTTCTCGAGATATTGTTACTTTCCCCCCTTTTGGAAAAAATATTGTTTATAGAGCATAGTAAAAACTAGTTAAAATTATCGACATACGAAAATACAAATTATGTTAATATTAAAGTTGTGTGAAACTTTTATCGAATTTGATCCGTAAAGGAAAGCTGGAGGTGTTTAAGGATGAGAAAGCCAAAAACAGATAAGTTATTGAAGGGAATTGTAGGTACTAGTGTGGCATTAGCTGCCATTTCTGGTTGCGGTGTTAACCGGCATGACCTCATCGGAATTCCTGAGCATAGAGAGGATGTTGCTGTTGTAGAAGTTCCTGAGTTACCCAACCCAGAAGAGGCAGATTGTGATACTTGGACATGGGACGCTGAGGCTGAGGGCTATCAATGTGCTCAGCAAAATTCACCGAGATACGGTCATTATTATTATGGTGGAATGTGGTTCCCAACAGTTGCGGCGTTTATGGCGGGACGTGCTACCGCAGGCGGACGAACTGGTACGGGTGTGAATAATCGTACTACGACATCACCAAATCAACAAGTAACTCAACCAAGGACGAATACTAACACGAATCCAAGTACAGGAAACATCAATAATTCTCGTTCTGGTATGGGTGGTGGTGGTACCTTCGGTGGATAAAAGACAAAGAGATGAATTTTTTGCAACTATTCCTGCTTTTTGGGATCGTCTTTATGGGACTGAATATGCCCTATATGATTGTTTTGAACTTACTAACGATGATGTTGATCAACTTAGGCAGGCAACACAACATGCGTATTTTATTTATAAGAAGGTTAACTATTTACTAAGAAGTGTATCTGACGAGACATTGTTGGACCTCGGTTTTCCTGAGAAGGCCATTCCATTTTTAAGGGCAATGACAATTCCATACGAGACTGTGATTGGAAGATTTGATTTTGTGGTAACAAAAGCTGGGCCAAAAATAATCGAATTTAACTCTGATACACCTACCTTTATTCGAGAGCTATTTGAGGTCAATGGACTAGTATGTAGTGATTTTGGTTTGAAAGATCCTAATTATCAATATAGTGAAGAGTTAGGAAAGGCAATCAGAAACAGTGTTTTTCATTGCGCGAGTGCCATCGGGATCACCGATCATCCTTATGTTATCTTCACTGCACATGAGAATGATATTGAGGACAGAGAAACAATGAAGTATCTGATGAATGTTGCTAGGATAAAAGGTGCCTCATTCGTACCATTAAGTAACATTCAGATTGTGTCTGAGGGCGAAAATAAAGGGGTTTATGATCACGAAGGGAAAAGAGTGGATGTTGTTTATCGACATACGTATCCGATAGAGGCATTAATCGAAGATGTAACTGTGGATGATTTTCCTATTGGTATAGAATTTATGAAGCTTGTAGAAGAAAAGCAAGTAGGAATGTTAAATCCGGTATCAGCATTTTTAATGCAAAGTAAAGCAGTTATGGCTTTAATTTGGGGGATGTACGAAGAGAGGCATCCATTCTTTCTCGACGAAGAACATGATGTGATCGGTCGTTATTTTCTTCCTACATATCTAGATGAAGACCCTTTTTATGAAACCGGTGAAATTTACGTATCAAAACCAGCGTTTGGACGCGAGGGTGATACTGTAGAAGTAAAAAAGAGTGGTGACATTCTTTTTTCTCCAAAACAGAAAACATATCATCAATATGTAAAGGTTTTTCAGAAGTATGTCGACCTACCGTCTGCCATGATTGAGACGGAAATGGGACGTCGGGAGGCACATCTTTTATTTGGTAGCTTTATTGTTAATGAAAGGCCTAGTGCCATTGGCATTCGGGCTGGAGCAAAAATCACCGATAATTTATCATATTTCTTACCCTGTGGGACGAAAGGAGAAGACAAATGAATGTAAGTTATTATTTACAAACACTTGATCACTTTTTTATTTACTTAGGAACTTCATTAGTATTATTTCTAATTGGTACGTATCTGTTTAAACTTATCACCCCCTATTCTGAGCGTGCATTAATTAAAAACGGAAACGTTGCGGTTTCTCTCAAGCTACTAGGAAAAATGGCTGGATTAGTAGTAGTTCTTCAATCGGCGATTAGAAGTTCAATAAACCTTGTAGATTTAGCTGTCTGGGCTTTTATTGCGATTATCATTCAAATTGTTCTTCATTTAGTCATTGAATATGTACTTACACGAAACACAAATCTAGCTAAAGAAGTTGAAAAAGGAAACGTTGCGGTGGGATTACTTTTAGGAGGCGTTTCTGTATTAGTTGGATTAATTGTTGCAGCTAGTATTAGTTTTTAGAGGGGGATAGCTATGCTTCCAATTAAATCGTTAGTCGAACCATATCACCAAGAAACGTATCTAAAAAATTGGGAAGAGCTTGAAAGAAAGGTATCTGAAAAAGGGTTTACCTGGGGTTCGCTTTATGAAAATTATGAAGATAACCAATATATGAGTGACTCCTTACTTCTTGTGCCTGGAGGAATGGCTCGTGAAATTGAGAATGCATCCCGTGCAGTTCATGATATCTACACCAAAACATTTGAACAAATAGGTAAAAATCCTGAGGTTTTACATGATTTGGGTTTACCTTTAATGCTGTGGGATTTGTTTTTAAAGAATTCAAAAACGAAATTTTCATATTTCACTCGTTATGATTTCATCGCTTCATCACAGGGACTTAAGGTTATCGAAGCCAATACTGATACACCGGTCGGGATCGTTGAGGCGGCTATTGGGCAGGATGTGCTGTGTCAAGAACATAATCGACCAAATCCAAATTCTCAGTTAGGGAAACGAATTCGGGATGCGTGGTACCAAGTAATTAAGGATTACTTTATACGTAGTACAGATACGCTGTATTTTACTTGTGCGGATTGGCATACAGAGGATAAAAAGACTGTTGAATATCTGATGAGCTGTTATCCTCAAAATTCAAAATATGTACCACTTGAAGATATAATTGTTGATAAAGACGGAGTTAAAACACCTGAGGGCGAGATGATAACTTACTTGTATCGTTTGTATCCGCTTGAATTTTTCCTTGAAGAACGTAGTGGAACAGGTGAACCAATTGGAGAGCAGTTTCTTGTCCATATTATGGAAGGTAAGTTGCAGGTGATTAATCCTCCTCAAGCGTTACTAATGCAATCAAAAGCAATTTTATCTCTAATAACTGCTAAAAAAACTGAGTGGTATACAAGAATTGAACAAGATGTTATTGATAAGTATTTCTTACCAACGTATTCCACGCCTGCGAATTTCTCTTCGTATGTGAAAAAGCCTGTTCTTGGTCGGGAAGGTGGAGGGATTCAAGTCGTAGTGAATGGTCAAATTTTAGAAGAAGATGTTGATCATTATCAAAATCAACAAGTTGTTTATCAACAGTATTATGCGATGCCTGATCAGACAATTGATACTTGGGACGGACCTTACACAGGCAAATTACTAATTGGTTCTCATGTTATGGACGGTGAACCTAGTGGCCTTTTCTTCCGTGTAGGCGGTGCAATTACAGGTAATCTTTCAATGTTTGTACCATATACTGTTGTTTAATAGTAACGGGAGACGTTAGACGTTTCCCGTTCTAACATTAACTATGGGGGAACTACCATGCATTTTTTTCTAAAAGTTAGTCTATCTTTAATTCGGATGAGGAATATCACGTTAGCGCTGACGACGATTGTCTTTATCCTACTCTGTACATATATCATGTATTTTCTTGAACCAGATAATTTTGAAACGTTACTAAATACGTTTTACTTTGTGATGACAACCTTTGCTACTGTCGGTTATGGTGACTACTCACCGGTAACATTAGCAGGAAAACTCTTTTCTATTTTCATGTATTTGTTTGGTATAGGGCTATTAGGGGTAGTTATTGGAAAAATCGTTGACTCATTTACGATTTTTAGAAAGAAAAGGGAGGAAGGAAAGTTGAATTATCTTAAAGATCGGCATATTATCATTGTTGGTTGGAATAAAAAAACGGATATTGCCGTCAAGGAAATCCTTGATTCTGACCCAACAGTGGAAATTGTCATTGTTGATCAGTTACGACAATCCCCGATTGATCTTGCTCATAACCGTGTCCACTATGTCCAAGGTGACCCAACTGAAGTAGAGACATTTGAAAAGGCGAATATAAAAGGTTCTAAAGCAGTTATCATTTTTTCTGATGATACGATTCAAGATCCATCATTAAAGGATGCGAAAACGCTGCTCGTTTCGATAACGGTCGAACGTTTAGCACCTCATGTTCATACTACAGTAGAAGTTGCTACGGAAAAGCATGTGTCCAATTTCTCGCATGTTCAAGTCGACGAATTTATCCTGTCGCAAGAAACGATCTCCCACTTGGCTGTTAGGTCTGCATTATACAAGGGTGTAAGTCAAGTATATTCACAACTAATCAGTAGGCAGCATGGAGAAGATCTATTTAAGATTTCCAAAGATCCAGAATGGAAAACCTATAATGATGCCTTCCAAGCGCTTCTTACGAAGGGTGCCACCTTAATTGCTGATAGACATTTACTAGATATAAATAGACGACTAAATGAGACAATTCCTGAAGATGCTGTTCTCTATATCATCTGTAACCAAGAAACGTATGAAACACTGATAAACTAAGAGAAGACATACCAATTCTAGTGTATTTGGTATGTCTTTTATTTTCTTACTATAATTTACAAGGTAAAAATACTAGTCTTGTATTTTGGTTTTAGCTATAATTAATTGGATGTACGAACGATGAATTCAACCAACTGTAATTATAGTAAAATAGTAGTGAGGAAGGAAGTTTAATGATTAATGCAACGAAAGAGAGTTTGTTGGTAACGCTCGAGCGTTTAGGAGAACCTTTTCCAGTCTTAAAAAATGAGAGCTTTCAATTAGCTACAAATTATATCTATATGGTAAAGAACGGAACTGTTCAAATTGAGATTGGAGGATTTTCGACAATCGTAGCCTCAGGAGAGATCATTGGCGAAGGTACATCATCAGTTATTGCCATAGCTGACTCGCGTATTTTAAAAGTACCTGTTTCTGTTCTGCCCCCGAATCTTCATGTCACGTTATTAACCAAAATGGTTGATCAGCTTTCGATGATTACTAAAAAAGCAGCAACAAACCAAGCCGAAACCAAAAAATCTCTTAAGACATTTGAAATGTTTGTAGTAAGCTTGCTATTCGTTATTTCACTTTATACGTTAAGTCTTATTCCGTTACAATCGTTTGTTGACTTCTTTGGTGTCTCTACCTTTGTTGATGTGGGATTATTACTCTTTTTTGCTTTGTTAGTATTTGTAATTATGAAAAAAAGTACATTTCCTCTTGCTACTTTTGGAATATCCTTATCACATTGGAAACGTCATTTAAGAGAAGCGACATTCTTGACTTTGCCAATTTTAGTGTTTTTCTTGGTACTCAAATGGGGGTTAATTACCTTTGTCCCGAGTTTTGAGGAGGTTCCGCTTTTTAATCTTAGAGCAGCATTTGAGGGGATAAATTTCACTTATCAAACTTTTTTAATAACCGTTATCATCTATGTTATTTTTTCTTTTGTTCAGGAGTTTATAGCTAGGGGCGGCTTACAGACTGCCTTCTATCAATTTATGCCTTATTCTAGAGGGAATAAACTTCTAGCGATTCTGTTGTCGAATATCATTTTTGCGATGGCCCATACTCATATGGGGACAATTTTTGCGTTAGTTGCATTTGTACCAGGATTGTTCTGGGGGTGGCTATATGCTCGCCAACAATCATTAGTGGGTGTAAGTTTCTCTCATGTATTAATTGGGATTTGGGTGTTGTTTATCCTGGGTTATCCACAATTATTAAGCTAGAATAATAGTAATTTTAGAGTGTGGAATTTTCCATGCTCTTTTTTATTTTTGATACTCCTTCTTGCTTAAATGGATTATACTAGGTAATAGATTGCAAAAGAAGGAGTGATATGATGTCCGACTCTATTCAGATTGAACAGCTTTCACATGTAGAGGTAGAGGTCAATGAACTTGCTGAACTTTTAGTACACGTTGTAAATGGAGGAGCTTCGATTGGATTTCTACCACCAATGGAACAGGTTGATGCTGCAGACTATTGGAGAACGGTGTTAGGACCGGACATTATCTTACTAATAGCTAGGTTACAAGGACGTATTGTTGGTAGTGTGCAACTTCATCTCTCGCAAAAACAGAATGGGAGACACAGGGCAGAAATTGCAAAATTAATGACACATCCAAGCTATCGGCGAAATGGAGTAGGACGTCGACTCATGGAGAGAGTTGAAGAGGTTGCAAAACAGGAACAGAGGTCGCTCATTGTTCTTGATACGAGAGAAGGTGATCCTTCGAATATCCTCTATCAATCTTTAGGATACATCGAATGTGGTCGTATCCCAAACTATGCAGTGTCGGCAGATGGTACATTGGCAGCGACTGTTTTTTACTATAAGGATCTTGGCTAGGAAAAGAGCCCAAGCTTCGGCTTTGGGCTTTAAGATGTTTTGCATTAGGTGTTGGATTTGTTACTTCCTTACGAGCCCCTCGACTCCTATTACTTCTAGCTTATCATTGTATAACGGAACTTCCGTTATTTCTACAAAGCATTTAGATCCATCTTTTCTATATAACTCTGATAAATATTTTGGTTGTTGTATACCGTTTAGAGATTGTTCTGTGAAACTAACAGCATCTTTATTTACTTGATGATTGGTTAAGAAAGTTTCGAAGTTCTGCATAAATTCATCTTTAGAATAACCTATTAGCTTCTCTACAGATTCAGTTACCTATTCAAAGACGCCATCGGTATTATGACGGTATGAGAAATATCCGTGTTCACCATTATTTCCGGTCTCTAACACTGTTTTTCTTCCGATTTGGTTTACGTTAATAAAAAAGTCATTTACATTGCTCATGACGGCTTTGTTAATTATTATAGCCTTCTATAGCTCTCTCGTTAACCACTTCGGAAGTGGCGTATATTTCTTGAGAGGTAGCTAGTTGTGTCTGAGTTAGATCCGTTATTTCCTTAGCGAATGTACTAGCTGCGTTCATGTCCTTCACTACATAATCAATATTTTCTTGAAATTCTACCGATGTTAAGCATATTGTTAAATGCTTGTTCAGTTACTTCAACTGATTGCTGCACAAGATTTATACTTTCACGGTTCGTTTGTGATTGATTTACTGCTTGATTAATTACAGTTTCTACATTTCCAATTAATTGTTCAATAGTCTGGGTTGCCTCAGTGGCGCTTTCGGAAAGTAAACGTATTTCTTGAGTAACAACTGAAAAACCCCTATCATGCTCACCAGCGCGAGCAGCTTCAATAGAAGCATTAAGGGCTAACAAATTGGTTTGTGAGGCAATGTTATTTATAAATTGAATTTTAATGACAACTGGCACCCATAATAGAAGTAGAAATTAAAAAAGTAAACAAGGTTTTTATTAACTATAGTCGGTGGATTTATGGTGTTTGTTAGATTTACTTACTGTGCACTCTAAATCTAATGAAGGAATGAGTGCACTATCTTTATAATAAAATAAATTTTGGTTGTATTTTTTTGTGTGATATGGTAATCTTATAAACCTGAGCAAAACAAGTGAAAACAAAATCACTTTTTTCCAGAAAAAAGAATTTGCATTGATATATAACGTCATGATATATTATTACTTGTCGCTTCTAAGTTGAGTTGCGATGTAACAAAAAGATTTTAAAAAGATGTTGCAAACGACCTGTTATTGTGATATAATAAATCTTGTCGCTAAAAATGACAACTTGATAACATTGTTCTTTGAAAACTGAACACACAGCCAAGCGAATTAAAAGAGATAGTAAATATCTCGTCAATGAATTATTTTTTTGAGCTTTTGTCAAACACTTTTATGGAGAGTTTGATCCTGGCTCAGGACGAACGCTGGCGGCGTGCCTAATACATGCAAGTCGAGCGGAGATTTAAAAGCTTGCTTTTAAATCTTAGCGGCGGACGGGTGAGTAACACGT
>WPCK01112737.1_pt1 | contig 95944 bp, 43 predicted proteins | sample 5399851 | NCBI WGS metagenome assembly WPCK01 (sample SAMN12869471, study PRJNA574797) | sludge metagenome | isolation source: wastewater treatment of pH11 | place: China:Beijing | collected 2019-05-20 | reverse complement strand
CCTCGAGTATCTCCCACCGCCGAGTCGACAAAATCGGTGACCTGGTGGAGGTCAATCTGTCCCCCATTCAGTGCCTCGATCCGGACCTGATCGTCCACACCGTCTCCCCCGGTGATTGTGAGCAGATTGGCAAGAATCAGTTGACTCCCAGGGCCGGTGGCACGAAAGGTCACCGTGTTCGTCACCGTACTACCGACCGTGTGCGTGTAGTCCTCGATTGTTGGCAATGTCAGAGTTGATCCGCCACTCACGAGGAAGCTCGAACCGTCAATGGTATCCACCGCGCCGAGACCGATAACGCCTCCCGTGACGTTGACCGTACTTCCGGTCAACGTCTGGAGGTCCATAAAGTCCGCATTCCCCCCACTGACGTTGATGGTGCTGTTGATCAGGCTCACCATTTGGGAGACCGGCATCGTCCCCGTCCCATCGAGATTCAACACCACGGCACTGAGCGAACTGAGCAGGGACACCTGGATGGAGCCCCCAAGGCGGGCGGTCAGTGACGACATGCCCGTGTTATTAAAGGGGGCGTGATTCCGATCGAGAAGATTTTGTAGTGCGGAGAGGTTCACCAGGCTACCAGCCCCCTCGGCCAGGACGTGAAATGCTCGCCCTCGAGTATCTCCCACCGCCGAGTCGACAAAATCGGTGACCTGGTGGAGGTCAACCTGTCCCCCGTTCAGCGCCTCGATCCGGACCTGGTCGTTCACACCGTCCCCCCCGGTGATTGTGAGCAAATTGGCAAGAATCAGTTGACTCCCAGGGCCGATGGCGCGAAAGCTCACCGTGTCCGTCACCGTACTTCCGACCGTGTGCGTGTAGTCCTCGATTGTTGGCAATGTCAGAGTTGATCCGCCACTCACGAGGAAGCTCGAACCGTCAATGGTATCCACCGCGCCAAGTCCGATAACGCCTCCCGTGACATTGACCGTACTTCCGGTCAACGTCAGTAAGTCCATAAAATCCGCATTCCCCCCACTGACGTTGATGGTGCTGTTGATCAGGCTCACCATTTGGGAGACCGGCATCGTCCCCGTCCCGTCGAGATTCAACACCACGGCACTGAGCGAACTGAGCAGGGGCACCTGGATGGAGCCCCCAAGGCGGGCGGTCAGTGACGACATGCCCGTGTTATTAAAGGGGGCGTGATCCCGATCGAGAAGATTTTGTAGTGCGGAGAGGTTCACCAGGCTACCAGCCCCCTCGGCCAGGACATGAAACGCTCGCCCTCGAGTATCTCCCACCGCCGAGTCGACAAAATCGGTGACCTGGTGGAGGTCAACCTGTCCCCCGTTCAGCGCCTCAATCCGGACCTGATCGTTCACTCCGTCCCCGCCGGTGATTGTGAGCAGATTGGCAAGAATCAGTTGACTACCGGGGCCGCTGGCACGAAACGTCACGGTGTCCGCTACCGTACCGATCGTGTGCGTGTAGTCTGATAACAGGGGAAGGTGGATTTCACCTCCTGCAAGGACTGTCACGTTGCCGCCGTCAATATTGGTGTCACCGGAGCCAACGAAAAGGGCGTCTTGTCCCTCGGCGGTCAGTGTGGACCCATTGCCGACGAGCAGCCTGGCGTTTACCTCCGAGGGGCCAGTGACGATCAAATTGCCGCCGTTCAGGGTAACCCCGTCGCGAGCGATCAGACTGCGGATCCGTACCGTTCCACTCGACAAGAATACCGTCGGATTCGCCGTAAGGCGATCGATGACAACCGTATCATTGGCTCCAGGTACGGCACCGGTGCTCCAGTTGCCGGTGTTGTTCCAATCACCATCCGAATCCGATATCCAGGCAACGGAATTCTGTTCGTCGTAGTCAAAGCTGGTAAATGTCAGGTTCAAGGAGCTATTCGCGGCGTTGCCAGCCTGGTCGGCGATGATGCCCTGCCCAATGCGAAGCTGGAAACGGCCCTCGCCGACTGGCTGCTGCGTGTAGACGACAAATTGACGGGCGGACGATGCGGTCTCGATTCGATCGAGCGGAACGTCGGCATCATCTCCGCCACCTGGCAACGCGTCCGCCCCCAAATCGGTCAATGTGATTCCGGTCAGGGAAAGTCGGCCCAGGTTAAGTGATTCGTCAAATCGGAAGCTGACTGCCTGGACACGGAAACCGGCCCCGTTCTGAGCCGGGCTGCTGCCGATCAGAGCGGGTGCCGTGATATCTGGAGTCAGGCTGTATGCCAAAGTATTGGAAAGCGCGTTATTGCCGCCCGTGTCCGTCGCGCGAACCTGGAAGGAGACCGTGGTTGATCCCGTGGCCAGCGCGGGGGCGATGGCCGTCACATCAAATGGTGCCGACACATCGATGGCCACGACCTGGCCATTCATTAGGAGTTCCACGCTTCGTACCTGTACGTCGTCGCGGACGCTGAGACTTATGGGTACAAGCGTCCCTTCCTGAATCGCAGTGCCAATGGGGCCAGTCGCTGTCAACTGAGTTGGTGACTGCCCTAGATTGTCGAACGGCACATAGTTCACCACGATCAGTCCCCCTGTTCCATCCGCAATGTATCCTATGCCCGATGCGATCGTGACTCCCTCGGGTCTGTCTGGCAGCATGAATTGGAAGGGCAGATAATTTCCCGTGTTCTGCGGGTCGCTCACGTCGACCAAACCAACAACAGGCACGTTGCCTGCTTGTCCGACGAGCCCCACGGCCAGGGCCAGCCCGGATCCGTTCGGTACAATGGCAAGGCCCGGGGCAATGTTGGGGTCGACTTGCGCGGAGCCGCTGATCAGCGTCGGGTTGTTTGGATCGGACACATCAACGGTTGAATAACCTCCCAGCGCATAGCTCGACTGGGCTCCAACATAAACGACACGGTTGCTTGCAAAGATTGTGCCTCCGCCATGCTGCAATTGCAGTGAACCCCGCTCGATAACTTGCAGGCCGCTGACTTCAAAGGCACGGAGCACACGATTGGAATCCATCGTGTAAATGAAACCGGCCTCCTGAGCCATACCCGTAATCGACCCGCCGTTAGGAATGTTGAACGAGCCGAGGACGTCGCCGGTGGCGGTCTCATAGGACACGAGACGGCTACCTGCCGAAGCGTAGACGATCCCATCGACGATCTCGACTTGTCCGGCATCGATGTTCGCGGTTCGCAGCCGACGGGGCAGCATCGGGTCGTTCACATCGACGAAGTGCAATCCGCCACTGCCCGCTGCTACCACCGCCACGCCAAACAGCGATTCGGCCGCCACATCGATCGCGTCACCGGTCAGGTCAAGCTGACCAAGCGTGATTGGATTCGAGAAAGTTGACGCGTCGACGATGGCAAGTCCGTGGGAACCGGTGGCCACGTACGCCGTTTGGCCCGACGATCGGGCGCTCGCGACGATGGCGACCTCCATGGCCTCACCCATGACCGAGATACTTGCCATGAGACCCGTCGGAACGGCAACGCCGCCCAGCGGATCCGTCCCCGCCAGGAGTTCCGCACTGTCGGAAAGGGCATCGCCGTCCGAGTCCGGATTGGAGCTATTGGTCCCAATAATTTGCTCGAACACATTGGGAAGGCTGTCCAAGTCGTCGTCCGACAGATCGTCCAAGAGAACCAGGTCGGTCTGCGGAATCATGACGCATGATCCGCGTGGGCCTGTTTGCAAGGAGACAGCCCCACGTCCAAAGACCAGGGACGACGCACCGCCAGCACCTGTACTACTCGAACCTGGCTGGGCAAACGCGCCGTAGCTTACCGTAAGCGCTGAATTCGGCGCAACGACCGTCTTTGAAATCGCGCCGCTCGGTGCCAAGCTGCCGCTGCCCGACGAAGCACCGGAGAATCGGAAGGCGCGATTCGCCGTCGAGAGGGCCGCGAGTGCATGGGCGTCGGCTTGCCACTGGTTGAAAATGCGACCGACACCATCGAGCGTCGTGACCCAGTTGGCGGCCAACAAACCTTCGACTTGGCTGATCATCATGCGCAGTTGCGTCAAGTATGCTTCAAAGAACGTTACGCCGACGGTACCTGACGCGATCAGCTCGAACCGGTCGATGAGTTGGCCGGCCAGCGGTGCTACGTCGCCTGGAAGTGGCAGCGTCAGGAGCTGCGTTCGTTCGCCCGGCGTCACGGCAGGACCTCCCGGACCATTGACCGACGTGGCGGACTTCAGGTCGTTCATGAAGTCCTGTACCGGCGGAAAATCAGCGGGCGGAACATTGGTCCATTGCGGGTTTCCGGTGGTGATATCTTCGAGCCCCTTGGCGGCATCCAGATAGTCCTTCTGTTGCTGCGGGAAGTTGGGAGGGCCACTCGTCATAGCGTATTGGCATGTCTCCCACGCGATGTACTTTGCCACTGCGTTCGCGAGGCCATAGTAGGGTACAATTGTGGAAACAACTCCCTCGATTGCTGTTGTTCCACATGCGACGGAACCTGCGCCGCCGGGTCCGGTGCAAGCTTGGAACACCTGTACGGCCGATTGCACAAAACCATACACCGTTCCCAACGGGCCCGGCAACAACGCGCCCAGCGCCTCATCCGCAATGCTTTCGGCCAGGTCGTTGAGCTCATCATTACAATCGTTCGCGGAGGTTCCTCCACCAGCAACTCGTGCGTAGGGGTCGACGTAGTGCCAGCCAGGAGCGAGGATCCCCACGCCTGGGTCAGAGACGATCTCACGTCCGTCTGGCGACACGGTTCCCATCCCGATAAACACCCATCGGCCGGCATCGTGGTCGAAGGAGTTGATCGATGCCTTCGCCCCCGGCAGCAGCCCATCGATATTGGGGAACACGGCGGGTGCGGGAACATCAAAATTCGTACTGCCTCCCGCCAGATTGAAACCATCGGCCGTCCCAGCCTGCACGGAAATCACCAGGGACGGTTCTGCCCCAGGCGGGAGTGGGGCAGGCAATCGATGGGGATCGACCGGTATGACTGCGGCCAGCGTCGCGGGATCTCCGTTCTGATTCATGGCTGAACCGGCAGGGTACGTCACGCGCATCGTGTCGATAATCAACTGAGCCGTAGCTGGGTCGGTGGCAAACATCTGCTGGATCTGCGTTTGCGAGGCCGGGCCGAACCCAACATCCGTTGGGGCGGCCGGATTCAACATCACAATGTCGCCGGGCGCCATCGACATCGGTGGCAGGTAAATGGCGAAAGGAGTTCCCTGCATGTTGAGTTGTGTGCTTTGCCCCGGAACGCTGTGGAATGGCTTGCCCAGCGTCGCGTAGACCGTGCCGTTGGGCGCGTTGACCGCAGTGCCGCCGTCGATGTGGACAAAGAACTCGGGTGCGGGCAGTCCGTCGGGGATTCCCTGACCGGGGTTGGGGATCCCCAATTCGAATCGTCCCGTCGCGTCGGTTACGGACTGAATCGCTGGGTTGGCATCAAGGGATATCGTCGCTCCCACGACGGGGATGTTGTTTCCCATGGCGTCGACATTGTACGAGTCGTAGACATACCCCCACACGCGGGTTGCCGGGATATAAGTCAGCGGCAGCGTATGGAACTCCGCCGACAACCGTCCACCAGGTGTGCGATCTGCGTCCGCGTCCAACATCAGGCCGTTTCTCCCGCGAATGAGATCCCCCTCGATCATGACGCGGACGGCCGTCGACGCGGGCAGCGGAGCGTCATAAAAAAATGTGGCGAACGATTCCGTGGGCGAAACTCGTATGTGACCTGGAATACGATCTCCGTTGGCCAACAGATAAAACGAATCTTCGGTGATCGTGGCCGGGTCCACCGGCTGATCAAATCGGATGACCGTTTCCCGCGTGAGACTGACAAACTCGTCCCCGTTTGCTGGCGACACCTCCGTCAATTGGGTAGACTGTGCCACGGAGAACGCAAAAGTCCGACTCGATACGGGATTCCGTGCCAGGTCCGAAATGGCCGGACTGATGGAGAGTTGGTAGGCGCCATTTTCCAAGCCTTCAACCAGGTGGAGTCGAACGCTGCGATCGTCGACCCGGCTGACATCGGTGATGGTGACGGGCTGGTTGATGCCGGGGCCATCCGTGTGCGTTACCAGATAGCTCGAGAGGAGGAAGCCGAAGCCCGATATGGGTTCGGAATACGTCACAAGAATCTCGTCAATGCTGTCGCCAAGGACCCCCTGGGCCGAACTGGCCACGGCTGGGGCGGACGTATCCAGGCGCCATTGAAGCAGCGTCAGAGGCGAACTGTTACCCGCCGGATCAAAAGCTCGTAGTCGAAGAACGTGCTGGCCGTCGGCCAGGCCATTCAACGGAAGACTCGTGGCGAAAATGAACTGGCCATCCGGGCCAATGGGCACGTTCACAACGTCGGTCAGATCCGACTGGGCATGCAGCACCAGGCTACTTGGCGAATCGTTGAGGTCTTGTACGCGGCCGCTAACGGCGAGATTGGTATTGAGAAGCAGGTTGTTCCATGGCGCATCCAAGCGAATCGCCGGCGAGTGGACGGGCGCGAATGCCGTGGAGAACTTGTTGGCATTCCAAACTCCAAAGTCACTGCCGTCGGTTAAACCGTCTGCGCTAAAGTCAGCTTGGCACCAGCTGGCGGTCGCGAGAAACTTGTTGGCATTCCAGATTCCAAAATCGCTGCCGTCGACAACTCCATCCAGGTTGGCATCTCCCCGGCGATAGGATTGCCCGCCGCCAAGATTGCTGCTTCCGGCCCTGGCCAGCCATTCGTCGACATCGAGTCGATCCAAGACACCGTCGGAATTCAGGTCCAACGTCGGTGTGTTGGCCCCCGTGGAAATCCCGACGATCAATTGATCAATATCATCGCAGTCAAAATCACCGTCGCGATCGAAGTCTCCATTGGCCAGTGGATCATCGTTGAGAATGGTGCTCGTGAACGTCTGTGTCCCGATAACTTGATGGGTCACGCCGTCGAAAAACGTGAGGACGATCGACTCATTGGCCTCAAACCCCGCGTCGGGAGTCGGGTTCAGTTGAATGAGACCCGTTGAGATATTCGACCCGAACACGAACAGGCCTTCTGATGCGGAGATCGTGGATGCACCTTGCAGTTCGTAATCCTGGCCAGGGATGGCCGTGCCGCCAATCAGAAACGGTACCGTCAATGGCTGCGATGGATCACTCGTCCGGGACAATGCAAAATCGAATGTCGAGAAGTCATCTTCGAGCAATTGATTGGTACCAGGCGGACTTATGGACACGGTAGCTAACAGCCTGCGAGCTTCCAGCAGTTCCGGCGCCATGATGCGTGTTGCCGGAAGGACCCGTCGTGAGTTCTTCGGGCGGCGGCGCGTTTGTGAAAACCGCGTGAAGCAACGATCGAAACGAGGGTTGCGGGCAGGTTTTGTTATCATCTTGTCACTCCCTGGTGGTTCAGCGTCGGTTGGCCAAGAGCCTATACGCGTACCGAAAGACCCCCTCACCCTGCCCTCTCCCCCGAAGTCGGGGGAGAGGGTACGAACGGAGATCGCGGATAGGCTCTTCGTCGGACCCGATACCGTATTCCTTCGTATTAAAGGATTCTCCCCGTTTGCAAGTTCAACCGGCGCCTGCGACTTCGCGGTAAGCAAAGTCCTTGCGGCGTCACGAAGCTGAGTTTACATTGGGCCTTGGGGTAAGCCGGACCCGTTATCGTATTCCTACGTATTTGGCCCGCCGTTCCCCCAACCGATCTTCCGATTTTTTTCTGCTCATCTGAGTGCATCCTGCATGCCCGCCATCGCAGCCGGCGAGATCACCCAACTTCTGAAGGACGTCCGTGGCGGCGATCCTCAATCGCAGGCTCGATTGGCGGCAATCGTCTACGATCAGCTGTATGCCATGGCCTGCCGCGCGACCGGCCGACAGGCTGACCAGCACACGCTGAATCCCACCGCCCTGGTCAACGAGGCGTTCGTCAAATTGATCAGGGCGAATACCTTGGACGTGGCCCCCAATCGACAGTACTTTTTTGCCGCGGCCGCGCGTGCCATGCGGCAGATCCTGGCCGACCATGCTCGCAAGAAGTATGCCGCGAAGCGCGGTGGCGGACGGATCCGCGTGGCACTCGATCAGGTCCTCGAATACCTGCAGCAGCAGAATATCGATATGCTTACCCTGTCGGAAGCGCTGGAGGAACTTGAACAGCGCGACTCCCGCAAGGCGCAGGTCGTCCAGCTTCGGTTCTTCGGAGGACTCACGATGCCGGAGATTGCTGAACATCTCTGCGTATCCTCCGGTACGGTGGAACTCGACTGGCGCACCGCACGGGCCTTCCTGAGGCTCAGGTTGCAGTAATCCGCTCATCCAGGGCCTGCACATGCCCGCGCCAACCCCGTCTCCAGGTGATCCGCGACAGGGAAGTACGGCGGCCGACGCATCACCGCTCACCGCGGATTGGAATCGGATTGATCAGATCTTTGGCCTGGCGATCCAGTTGCCTCTGGAAGATCGGGATGAACTGCTTTCACGCGAGTGCGGCGAGGACCTGGGGCTTCGCTCCTGCGTCGAACGACTGCTGGACGCTGATCGAGATGCGGAAACGGACGGATTCCTGGGTTCGACGGACAACGGGCAGAAGGAGACCCGCCGTGCGGGCTCGGTTGATGACGCGCTGATTGGCTCCCGGATCGGATCGTACCGGCTGGTCGAAAAGATCGCCGACGGGGGGACCGGGATCGTCTTTCGGGCGGAGCGCATGGAAGACTTCCAGCAGCAGGTTGCCATCAAGATTCTGCGGATCGCGTTTCAAGATGAAGAGGGCCATCAGCGATTCTGGGCAGAGAAGCAGGCACTGGCCCAGCTGGCCCATCCCAATATTGCGCGCATCCTGGATGCCAGCACGGCCCCCGACGGTTCTCCCTACCTGGTCATGGAGCTGATCGAAGGTGGTCCGATCGATGAATACTGTGAGGTCCACGCCATACCCTTGCGGCAGAAGCTGGAGTGGTTTCATGCCATTTGCCGCGCGGTGGCCTTCGCGCACGGCCGGGGGATCCTCCATCGCGATCTCAAGCCGGGAAATGTTCTGATCACCCACGACGCGCGGCCCGTGATTACGGATTTTGGATTGGCCAAGTTTGTGCGGGGGCCGTATAGCGGGAAATCTGCATTGACCACCACCGGTACCATCCTGGGCACGCCTGGATATATGGCTCCGGAGCAGGCAGGCGGCTCGCGTCGGGGAGTGGACTTCGCGACCGACGTCTACGGGCTCGGTGCCATCCTGTATGCACTGCTGGCGGGACGACCTCCCTTTCGAGGTGATTCCGTCGCCAGCACACTGCTGAAGGTCCAGTCCGAGGATCCCATTTCGCCGCGGAAGCTCGCCCGATCCATTCCGCGAGACCTCGATAACATCTGTCTTCACTGCCTGGAAAAGGACCCGGCGCGACGGTATGGCTCGGTCGCCCTGCTGTCCGACGACGTGCAGCGGTACCTGCACGGGCTTCCCGTGCTGGCCAGGCGATTGAGTTGGACTCGACGTTCGCTGCGGTGGATCGCCCGGAACCGCGTCGTCAGCCTGCTATTTGGCGTTATCTGCATGGGGCTGGTGGCTGTCACCTGGTTGCTATTGGTGGCGGAGGAGCGGCGAGAACTGGCGGAGGCCAATCGTCGCGAGGCCCGCGCCGCCGTCGACAAGATGTTCAGCGAATCGTCCGATTGGTTGTCTGCCTACGCTCACACCGACGCCTTGCGACGCAGATTGCTTTCGGCCGCGCTGGATGCGTATCAGCGCTTCGCGGGCCGGGAAAGCAAAGACCCCGAGCTGTTGGCCGAGGCCGCGGCGGCCGCCTTTCAGTTGGGAATTATCCGCCAGCAGTTGGGCGAAACCAGTCAGTCCGTCGCGGATGTGCGTGCGGCACTTGGAAAATTCGAGGAACTCGCGCACCGATTTCCCAAGAACAGTCGATTCCAGTTTGATCTCTTTCACTGCCGCTATTTCCTCAAGGAGTACGCCGAGGCCTTTCGTATCATCTCTGAGCTTTGCCAGCGCCATCCGACCCCCGAGTATCGCGACGCCCTGGCAGCCGCGGCTGGCAGCTACGGTCGAGAATCGCTGAAACGTGGTGATCCAGCCACGGCCATTCCTTTGTTCCAGCTTGGCATGGAGACCGCGAAGAGGCTCAGTGCCGAATCCCCCCACGTTCCGTCGTATCGGCGACATGTGGGCACCAGCGCCTGCGATCTTAGCACCGTGTATCTGCAGGAAGACCGCTTTTCAGAGTCGCTGGAGCTCGCGCGGCAAGCGTGCCGGATTGGCCGGGAACTCTTGGCCGATGCTCCCCATGACCCCGGATATGCCGAGGACCTGTGCCATTACTGCCAGTCCGCCGCCAGTGCAGCCTTTCGTCTCGGGGAATACGATACGGTCCGAGATTACCTGACAGACTCGTCATCCGTCGCCACGCAATGGACGACGGACCATCCCGATTCACCCGGCGCGCGGTTATGCCTGGTGACTTGCGAGTTGCGTCGAATGCATCTGGAGCTGGCCTTGGGCAATGATGCTGCCGCTCGCCTGGCCGCCGATGAATATCTCACGGCGCTCGAAAAGGGCGCGAGTCAATGGCCCAAATCCCATGACATCACGTTGAACCTCATCCATTTTCTGGCGAGTAGTCCGCTGGAGGACATGCAGGATCTTCCACGGGCGTCACGGCTGGCAAGTTCGATACCAGAGAACGTGTATCGGCAATACCAGGACGGTTTGACCCGCGGTATCGTCCTGCTGCGTGGTGGCCAGATCGCGGAGGCAATTCGATCGTTGAAGCGCGCGGTGGACACGTGTCCGATTCGGGCTCGGTCCTACCTCGCCCTTGCTTATCTCATGAATGGCGACGTCGACGCTGCCAGGTCGATCATGCCGACCGCTGCCGAATGGGATGAGTTATCGCTGGAGTATTGCCTGCACCCGATCCGGAAAGAGATTGCAACGCACATGGCGAAATTGGATCCATGAGCCCTGACTGCCGCGAAGCCGAAGAGGCGTTTCGCCCCGGCGTCGCCGGTTGGCCGAGCGCAGGCCGGCGCGTGCGGCGTGTCGGTAAATGAGAGAGGGAGTCGTCTTTCGACGGCAAGGAAACGGAGCCATGAACCGAATTCGGCGTTAGGGAAAGCGATGACCTCTATGCTGACTCATTGGGAATCCTTAACCCTGTTCCCGATCCTAGCGGGAGCGCCCATGGACCATGCCACTGGCGTAGCCCCTCAGTGTAGTCGTCTCGCTCCGCGAGACGAAACTCCACCAATTTGCCAAAGGATCGGGTCGACGCTCCCCGTCGCTCATCTCGCGCGAGATGGCTACTTTCGTGACCGGCTACGATTCGGCCAGAGTCGCCTCAGGTAAGCGATGCGCCGATGGGTGGGGGAACGGCACCATCGAAATGACGGCTGGTGCTCACGAACCGCATCGCGCAGCGGGCGAGGAGCCGAGTCGGACGGGTCGCCATGCCGTTCTACCGCGTTCTTGTGCGATGGAATGTGTATCATTGCAATGGACTGCGACACTCGCTAGAGTGCAGAGAACGCCGAGTAAAATGGGTGAATTCGGCAAGGTCATTGAGCGCAGGACATGCAAGAGGTCACCGGTTCGAATCCAGTTATGCCCACTTCTCGGTTGGGAGTGTTTCCGACGCGGCCCTCGGCGAAATAACCCGCGTGGTTCGCCGTTTCCTTCGGGGAGCTGAAGAGTGGAACCATCGCCCCCTCGTCCGTCTCGGTCGGTCCGACCGGCGACCCTGTCGGACTCCGAGTTTGCTGTCGACACCGCGGGCCATCAGGTCGAAAGCTCGGATTCCCTCTACGCCTCACTCGTCGAAAACCTGCCGATCTACGTCATTCGCAAGGATGTGGCCGGGCGCGTCACGTATGTGAATACGCGAGTGACGGAATTGATGGGCCGATCGGCCGCCGAATTGCTCGGGAAGACCGATTTCGACTTGTTCCCGCTCGACCTGGCCAAGAAGTATCGAAACGACGACCTCTGCGTGATGGAAACGGGGGAGCTGTTCGTCGACGTGGAGGAGAACCAATCGGCCGGCCAACATCGCTACTTTGAGGTCCGCAAAACGCCCGTGCGGTCCGCCACGGGTCGAATCGTCGGCACTCAGGCCATCTTTTGGGATGTGACCGAAAAGCACCGTGCCGAGCAGTCCCTGGCGCACGAGCGCGACATGCTGCGGACACTCATGGACCACCTGCCGGACCTGATCTATGTCAAGGACGCCGAAGGGAAATACGTCATCGTCAACGAGTCGGTGCGGTCGATCCTGGGTCTGCAGTCCGTCGACGACGTCAAGGGCAAGGCCAATTTTGATTTTTTGAATCCGGAGCAAGCGCGGATGGAGCAGTTCGACGACTTGCAGGTCCTGCGAACGGGGACTGCACTGATTGAGCGCGAGGAGCGGATCACGGACCGGCATGGCAACCCCATGTGGGTGCTCACGTCCAAAGTGCCGCTCAAGGCCAAGGACGGCCGAATCACGGGTCTGGTCGGGATCGACCGCAATATCACGCGGCTCAAGCGATCGGAGGACGAACTGCGGGCCGCCAAGGAATCGGCCGATGCCGCGAATCGCGCGAAAAGCGACTTCCTCGCCAACGTCAGCCATGAAATCCGGACACCCATGAACGCGATCATCGGCATGACGGACCTGCTGCTGGAAACTCCGCTCAACGATGTCCAACGAGAATACCTGTTGATGGTCCAACAGTCGGGCGAGGCCTTGCTGGCACTGATCAACGACATCCTGGACTTTTCCAAGATTGAAGCCGGCAAGTTGGAACTGGACGAAGGGGTCTTTGATCTGCGTGAGGGGATCGGGGATACCATGAAGTCCATGGCCATCCGGGCCCATGGCAAAGGGCTGGAACTGGCCTTTCACGTCGATCCGGAGGTGCCCAACGTGCTCCGAGGGGACCTGGCGCGGCTGCGGCAAGTCCTGATCAACCTGGTAGGAAACGCGATCAAGTTCACCGATCAGGGCGAAGTGGTGCTGGAGGTTCGCCGCTGCCAGAGGAATGGAGACTGTGTCGACCTGCAGTTTGACGTGACCGATACCGGGATCGGAATCCCGCCCGAAAAATGCCGCACGATCTTCGGAGAGTTTGAACAGGTCGACGCCTCGATCACGCGAAGGTACGGAGGAACGGGACTGGGGCTGGCGATTTCTTCCAAATTGGTCACGCTGATGGGTGGACGCATTGACGTCCGCAGCGAACCCAATCGGGGGAGCACCTTTTCCTTTGTTGCCAGGTTTCCCGTCAGCGGCGAGCTGGATGCGACGGAGGTGGGGCCATCCCAGCGGCTGGTCATCTGCGACACACCCGTCCTGATTGTGGACGACAATGCGACCAATCGCCGCATTCTGAGGGAAATGCTGGGCAATTGGGGGATGCAACCCACGAGCGCCGCGGATGCGGAGGAAGCCCTGTTTTATCTGCGGCAGGCCGCCAGGGACAGGAAACCCTTTCCGCTGGTCATCTCCGATATCAACATGCCCGGTGTGGACGGATTTCAGCTCGTCGAGGCCATCTACGATTTCACGCCGCACGATCGGCCAGCCATCATTCTCTTGACGTCCGGCGTGCGTATCGAAGACGGTGGCCGCTGGCGGCGGTTGGGTGTCTCCGCCCATCTGATGAAGCCCATCAAGCAGTCAGAACTCTTCGAGGCCGTGGTAGCCGCGCTCCGCCTGGTCGTACCGGATCGACCCGCTGAGATTTTGGCGTCCCAGGGGACGGTGCCCCGTCTGCCGCCGCTGCGAATCCTTCTGGCCGAAGACAATCTGGTCAATCAGAAGCTCGCAACGGCAGCGCTGGAGAGTTTGGGACACCAGGTAACCATCGCCCACAACGGCCGCCAGGCGGTCGAGAAGTCGCAGCAGGAGTCATTCCACGCCATTCTGATGGACCTGCAAATGCCCGACATGGATGGCCTCTCTGCCACCAAGACCATTCGCGATCATGAAGCCATTCACGGAGGACATGTTCCCATCGTGGCCATGACGGCACATGCCATGAAGGGGGACCGGGAAATCTGCCTGCAGGCCGGCATGGACGAATACCTCTCGAAGCCCATTCGAGTGCAGGACCTGGCCCAGAAGCTCTGGCAGATGTTTGGACCCGGCTCCGAGCCCGCGGTAGAGGCGGTGGTCCCCGTGGGTCATGCGGACATCGAACTCGTGAATTGGCAGGCGGCACGCTCCAGCGTAAATGACAACGAACCGCTGTTGCGCGAGGTGATCGTCGCATTCGTCGACGATGTCCCTCGCCTGCTGCAGGAACTTCACTCCGCCTACCAGTGTGGCGATGCGACCCGACTTCGGCGATCCGCTCATTCCTTGCGGGGATCGATTCTCTTCCTGGAATCGCAACCTGCCATCGACACGGCCCAGGAGATTGAGGCGTGTGCCGAGGGCGGCCAGGTCATGGGCCTCGACACCGCAGTCGCCAGGTTGCAGTCCCAGGTGGATGCGCTGCTGCATTACCTGCGAAGTTACCTCGCCGGAGACATTTCATGCCCAAAGTGCTGATCGTGGACGACACGGCCGTGGATCGTACCCGAGCCGGCGGATTGCTGCGGGAAAATAGCAATCTGGAGGTCACCTTTGCCGAAGATGGAAAGGCGGCACTCGCTGCCATGCAGCGCAATCTGCCAGACCTCGTGCTGACCGATATGCAGATGCCGGAACTCGATGGATTGGAACTGGTCACGCAAATCCGTACCCACTATCCCCACGTCCCCGTAGTGTTGATGACCGCCATGGGGAGCGACGCGATCGCCATCGAAGCCCTCCAGCGCGGGGCCGCCAGTTATGTCCCCAAGTCGCACCTCAATGAATGGCTTCGTGAGACCGTCGAGGACGTCCTGGCCATGTCGCGGGCGCACCAGTCGTTCGAAACTTTGGCCCGCTGCCAATCCCGCGCAGAATTCACCTACGAACTTGAAAACGATCCCGCGTTAATCGACATCCTGGTCGAGATGCTGCAAAAGGTCGTGCGGAGCATGGAACTGACCGATCAGACCGGCGTGTTTCGCGTCGGTGTGGCCTTGCGGGAAGCGCTGCACAATGCGCTGTTTCATGGCAACCTGGGACTCTCTCCCGACGACCTGGAACGGTCCCGCGAACAAATGCTGGGGGGCGGTGCGGACCTGCTGACCCAACGAAGAAATACCTCCCCTTACTGCAACCGCCGGATTCACGTACTGGCCACCATCACCAAGGAGGAGGCCCGCTTCGTCATCCGGGATGGTGGACCCGGATTCGACTACGTCAGCCTGCTCACCACCATCAACCCCAAGGCCACGGGGACTCTCGACCCCGATCGTGGCCGCGGCTTCGTCCTGATGTTGTCCTTCATGGACGAAGTGTCGTTTAACGAGTCGGGCAACGAAGTAACGATGGTGAAGAGCCGCGATGCGTCCTAGCAGCGTGCGCACGAGCGCATGGGACATGAATTCGCAGCTCGGTTGCCACACGGCAGGAAGCTTGGATGGAATGGAAGGTCAGTAACGGGTGAAACGGCATTCCCAGTCAGGCCCGACGCTCTTTGGATATGCGGATGTGGGGGCGTTCGGTCTGGCGCATAGCCTGCTGGCCTGGGCTCGCTGCCGGGTCTGGTGCAATTCCCATCGATTTCCCATGCTCGCCCCTTCCTGGCGCCGGATCCGGCTGGGCCCCTATCTCCGCCGGGAAATGGATAAGCGACAGTATCAGCGACTCTTCCAGTTTCACGACTACGTGCATGGCACCCGTCGCCTGTTCCTCCTGGCCACGTTGCGTCGCGCTCGCGCCGAGCAACACGCGATCGATCGGCCGTCGTCGCTGCCCGGTGGACATCTTGTCGTCTTTCGGAACGGTGAATCATTTTCCGACAACGAAGCGATCTATTTCCCGCAGGTACTCGGCCATTCCAACGAGATTCACCGGGAATTGCAGCAGATGACCCGTCCGGAGTATCGGCCGGCGCTCGTTCGCGGTCCCCATGTGGCCCTCCATGTGCGAATGGGCGATTTTTCAGCACGGGCGGACCTCGATGCGGTCCGGAAGGGGCTGACGAATTCACGACTTCCCATCCAGTGGTACGTGGACATGCTGAAGGCACTTCGAGCCCGGTTGCGAGCTGACATTCCAGCCCGCCTATTCTCGGATGGTCGCGACTCGGATTTGCAGCCGCTGCTGGAGGAGCCGAATTTGACGCGAGTGGCTGGACAGAGTTCCGTGACCGATCTCCTTTCCATCGCTCAGGCTTCCGTGCTAATCTCGTCGGGATCGGGATTCAGCTACTGGGGCAGCTTCCTGGGGCAGGTACCCAGGTTGTGCTTTCCTGGGCAGCGTCTCGTCCAGGCGGTCAGGCCGCGGCAAGGCGAGGAACTCGAGCCAGAATGCGAGACGGCCGGCCAGATCCCCGAGGCGTTTCTGCGGGTAATCGAGGAGAGGGTGCGGGCATGATGACGAACGTGGCTGTCCGCACCGACCGCACACGGGCTTGTCCAGAGGGCCCATGAGTCTCAAGAAGAGCGTCTTGACAGTTTTCCAGGGAACCGTGATCGCCCAGGTCATTGGATTCCTGGCCCTGCCGCTGCTGACTCGCCTCTTCACCCCCGAGGCCTTCGGCGAGTACCAGATCTTCACCACGATCGTGGCCTTCATCCTCGTGATTGCCGTCTTGCGTTATGAAATCGCCATCGTCAGCGCGGACAATGACGAAGAAGCCGCGTCACTGGGCAGACTCTGCCTCGGAATCAATCTCGGCCTGACCGTCCTGGTGACGCTGCTCTGCCTGATCCTGTCGCTCGTCCACAGCACGGTTTCGTCACAACTTGGGGCGATGCTCTGGCTGCTGCCGGTGGCGGTCTTGCTCTGCGGGCTGCTGCAGATCACGACCTACCTGGCCCTCAGGTTTCAGGATTTTCGAATTACGGCCCGCTCGAAGATCACCCAGGCGTCCAGCTATTCCCTCACCGCCTTGGTCCTGGGTTGGCTTTCGTCGCATCCCGTCGGACTGATGCTGGCCGATCTGGTTGGGCGATTGGGGGGCGTCCTGTGCTACGCAGTTCGCCCCTTCGCACGGTCGGTGGTGAAGCGAACGTGGTCCCCGGAGCTACCCCGTTTGCGGCAGGTTGCCTACAAGTATCGGAACTTTCCGGCAATTTCCTTGCCGGGTGCGCTGGTCAATACGGCGGGAAGCATGGTGACGCCGTTTTTGATTTACCGCACCTTTGATGCGGCGACGGCGGGCCAATATGCGCTTGTGGATCGCAGCTTCAGCCTACCGTTGGGGCTGGTGACGCAGGCAGTTTCCCAGGTCTTTATGTCGAGCTTTGCGGCGTCCTTGCGGAGTCCGCAAGGGGGTGCGCCCCAGCTCTTTCAGCGTATCGTGTCGGCCCACTTGAAATGGGGATCCATCCCCATGTTGATCGTCATGTTGGCGGCGCCGGTCCTATTTCCGCTGCTTTTTGGCCAGCAGTGGCGATTGGCCGGCGAATTCTGCCGCATCATGGCGCCTTTGTTTCTGGTCTCCTTCATGACGGCTCCGGTCAATATGGCCCTCACGCTCTTGGGACGCCAAAAACTACAGATGGCTTGGGACGTGGGGCGTCTGGTATCCGTTTGCGGGATCTGGCTCCTCATTGGATACTGGAAGCTGGACTCGCGCTGGGGAGTTCTGCTGCACGTTTGCGTGAACGTGATGGCATATCTGGTCTTCCTGGTCTTGGTATACCACGCCGTTGGGCGGCAATCGCTGCATGGTGGGGGGGATCGGGAACCGGGTCGCGGGGCAAGCGTTTGATCACGATTGTGGATTATGGCGTCGGCAATGTGGCGTCGCTCGTCAATATGTACGACGACCTGGGGATCGACTGTCAGATCAGCCAGGATCCGGCGGTCATAGCGGCTGCGACCAAGCTGATTTTGCCGGGCGTGGGCGCCTTTGATCGCGCGATGACGACGCTGCGAACCAGGGGGCTCGTGCAACCGCTGGAACAGGCCGTGCTGCAGCGGCGCGTTCCTATTCTCGGTGTCTGCCTTGGAATGCAGCTGCTGGCCCGTGGCAGCGAAGAGGGCCGAGAACACGGGCTGGGATGGCTTGACGCCGATGTCATTCGTATTCAGCCCCGCAACGGCGCGCCACTGAAGGTCCCGCACGTAGGATGGGCTGAAGTGCGGTCGGTGAATCCGAGCCCCTTGTTCGACATTCCGGTCCGTTCTGCCGAGAGGTTTTACTTCGTTCACAGCTATCACGTCCTCTGTCGACAACGTCAAGATATCGCCGCCGTGATCACCTACGGTGACGAGCTATGTTGTTCGGTGTCCCGTGGCAACGTCCACGGTGTGCAGTTCCATCCGGAAAAGAGCCATCGATTCGGCATGCGGCTGCTCAAGCGCTTTGCCTGCAACATCCCCTCCCCTTGAAATGCGTTCACGCATTATTCCACTGCTGTTGCTCGATCATCGCAAGCGTCTGGTGAAGACCGTGCGGTTCGGCGAGCGTACGTACGTTGGCGACCCCTTCAATGTGTTGCGGATCTTCAATGAAAAGGAGGTTGACGAGATCTGCGTACTGGACATCGATGCCACATCGCAGAGTCGCCGTCCAGACCTGGGATTTGTGCGGGAGCTTGCCAGTGAGTGCTTCATGCCGCTGGCCTATGGGGGCGGCATTGCGACCCCCGCGGATTGTGAATCGCTCAATGCCGCCGGCGTCGAAAAGTTCGTCGTGGGTACGGCAGCCGCGGCACCCAACATGATTCGAACGTTGGCATCCACCTTTGGTTCCCAGGCGGTCGTTGGCTGTGTTGACGTCGTGGGGCAGGACGGCTCCGCGCGGTGCGTGGTTCGATCGGCGACGCACCCGCTGGACATCTCCCCGAGTGAACATGCTCGGTTCTTGCAGGACGAGGGGGCGGGAGAGATCCTGCTTCAGTCCGTGGATCGGGATGGCGCCCGTACCGGGTTGGACCTGCCCTTGATCGAACGGATTGCCAGTCAGCTCACGGTCCCGCTGATTGCCGCCGGGGGGGGTGGTGACGTGGAGCATCTGGCCCATGCCATGCAGGCCGGGGCCTCGGCCGCCGCGTCCGGCAGCGCATTCTGTTTCATCGGGCGGCTGCGGGCGGTGCTGATCAGCTATCCCACCGATTCGGACCTCCATGCGCAGACACCCTTCGAAATCGACAAGGCGGCTGCGGCGGTCCCGGCGCCGCCCCCGCGTCGAAGAGAGCCAGCGGCCACCGAGGAGCGCCAGGCCTCGGGCCGCGTCTGCACGGTATGTGTCATGGACGACAGTAATCCAGCGATCGAGTTTGACGAAACGGGACAGTGCAACTGCTGTCGGCAAGCCTTGAAGTCGATGCCGCATGAGTGGTGGCCCGGCCCCGAGGGTCAAGTGCGCATGCAGTCATTGGTCGATATGCTGAAGGAACAGGGACGGCCACATCGCTATGACGCCGTCGTGGGACTCAGTGGCGGTATCGACAGCGCCTATCTGGCACACGTGATGCGGAAGGTTCACGGTCTGCGGCTGCTTGCCATCCATGTGGACGGGGGATGGAACTCCGAACCCGCCGTCCGCAACATCGAGTCCCTGGTAAGAAAGCTGGACTTGGACCTGCACACCTACGTGGTCGAATGGCAGGAAATGCGGGATTTGCAATTGGCCTTCTTGAAGGCCTCCGTCCTCAATCAGGATATCCCTCAGGATCATGCCTTCTTTTCCACGCTGTACCGGACGGCTGGGCAGTTCGGCATTCGGCATTTCCTAAGCGGTGTGAACTATGCCACGGAGAGCATAGTGCCTCCGCGGTTCGGCTATCCCGCCATGGACGGCAAACATGTACGTGCGATCCATGCGCGGTTTGGACAGCGGCCGCTGACCAGCTATCCCGTGATGAGCTTGCTGGAGTTCCTGTGGATGGTGCGCATCCGCAAGCAGCTGACCGTTCACCGTCCCCTGGACTTTCTCAACTACAACAAGGAACAGGCGAAGCAAGAGCTATCCCAGCATTACGGCTGGTGCGACTACGGTGGCAAGCACCATGAATCCCGGTTCACAAAGTTCTATCAGGAGATCTATCTGCCGCAGAAATTCGGGTTTGACAAGCGGAGACTGCATCTTTCCAGCCTGATCGTCTCGGGTCAGCTTCCGCGCAGCGAGGCCCTGGCACAGCTCGCACAACCGATCATGGATGAATCGCAGAGGCGCCGCGACATGAAGTTCATCGCCAAGAAGCTGGGGATCACGCCGGCCGAACTGACGGACCTGATCGATCGTCTGCCGGTGCCCCATCAGCAGTACCCGAATCACTTTGGGCTTTACACGCGCCTGTACCGTGCCAGGAAGCGCTGGCGGCACTGGAAGGACTGGTGGGTGCGCGGCAAGTAAGGGCCCGGAGCATGGTTGGGCAGGCGCCCCAATCGTCATAATCGTGCGGTGGATACCCATTGGCAGTGGACCTGCCACAAGCGTACGGGGAATCCGTTCGGCGTGAACTAGATTTGCGTGTGGAGATCAGCCAGGACTGCGGATAGAAGCCAGGCCGCGAAGATGACGTTGCTGCCCCTTTTTGCCGCCCTCGTTTGCATCGTGTGGTGGCTGGTGCTCATGCGGTACGGCGGCCTGCTGGCCGGATGCCTGATCGTACTGATCTCGGGGACGTGCTTGGGGCATTCGTTTTTTCACGTTTCGGCCGTGACCTCCGATCGGCTGTTGCTGGCGGCCCTGACCGTCACCAGTCTTGGGTTTCTCCGCGCCGGCCGATTCTCCATCGGGCGCGTCACGCGATCGGACGTCTTCCTCGGTGGGCTGCTGGCAATCCTCTGCGCGAGTGTGATAGCGCACGACTGGATATGGCAAGATTACCACTCCGTGTCACGGCTGGTGTTTTTTTGGGGGATGCCAGCGATCCTCTATGGCCTGGCCCGCGGTGCGGCATTGAACCCACGTATCTTGACGGCCGTGATGGCCTCCTGGATCGTTCTGGCGCTGTACCTTGCCGTTACGGCCTTGGGCGAAGTGACTGGCAACTATTGGGCCGTGTGGCCACGCTATATCACATCGTCGGCATATCCGGAGTTCCTGGGACGGGGGCGCGGTCCCCTGCTGAATCCCGCAGGCAACGGGATCCTGTTGACCGCCGGGCTCTTCAGTCTCCTGATGTTCTGGCCGCGCACGAGTCGGAGGGGGAAGTTCGTCATCCTGGCCACGGCGACGGTCCTCGCAGCGGGGCTCGGAGGGACGCTGACCCGCTGCGTGTGGCTGGGGGCCCTGGTGGGTCTCGGCCTGCTCGTGGTCATCGCATTTCCTCCTTACCCGCGACGCTGTGCCCTCGTGGCCGCCATGGCCCTGGCGGCCGTGTTGATTCCCACACAGTGGCATCGACTCACCACGTTCAAACGAGACAAGGATATCAGTGAGTCCGAAATGTCCAACTCCGCATCGTTGAGACCCATCCTGGCCCAAGTGGCATGGAAAATGTTCCTGGACCATCCTCTTTTCGGCGTAGGGCTGGGCCATTACAAGCACGTGGACGAGGTGTACTTCAATGATCGATCCACGTCCCTGATCCTGAGCAAGGCTCGGCCCTATCACCAGCACAACGTCATCCTGTCGGTGCTGGTGGAAACGGGAATCGTGGGACTCATTGCCTACCTGGGCCTGCTTTGGAGTTGGACGGCGTCGGCCTGGCGCGTTTGGAGGTCCACCAATTCGCTCCCCGTTCGCCAGACCGGCCTGCTGTTGCTGTGCGTGCTTGCCGCCTATCTGGTCAACGGCATGTTTCAGGATGTCTCCCTGATCCCCATGGTTCATTCGTACCTCTTCTTCCTGGCGGGTTTGACCGTGGCGATTGCGGCAAAACACGTACCCGCGGGACCGCGTTCCCGACACCTGGAGTGGCAGCCCAATGCCGCATGGGGCTGGCGCATGTCTCGTGCCGCGAACACGTAATGGTCGCAGACATGATGAGAATCTTGCGGAGGACGAGACCTTGACGATCGGCGGCCAGGTGCTGATGACGGCTCCCGATGACCGGCAAGCCATTGCGTCCGAGTCTCCCCGGTACCTGGCCTGGATGAATCCCTGGCGGTTCGTTGCCATGGTGTCCGTGGTGTGGATCCACACGCCCCGGTCGCCAGGGCTGGTCAACGCGACCGATTGGGCGCGATTTGCCGTTCCGTTTTTCACGGCGTCGGCAGTTTATCTGGCCATGGATGCCGCGCGACGGAACCCTTTGCGACCTTGGCGGACGTATGTCGTGTCCCGCGCAATGCGGCTCTATGTGCCGTTTCTGGCATGGAGCGCGATCTACCTGGCCGCGCAGGTAGTTCGAGACGCTATCCTTCCAGGGGGCGAAAGGGACCGGACGATCACGGACCTGCTGGTGTGGGGCTCAGCCTACCATCTGTGGTATATCCCCTTTGTTGCGCTCGTAACGGCGATGGGGTACGGACTGGCCAGGTGGGCGATCCAGGATGAAACGTTCCGAGCGCACGTCGCCTGGGTCAATGCACTGCTGGGATGTGCCGCCCTGTTGCTGGCAGACCGCATCGAGGCGACCGATCTCCGAGACGAGATCAAGTATGCCTGGTCTGCATTGCCGGCTGCTTTCCTTACATGCTCCCTCTTCGCGGCGTGGTGGTTGCGGTCGCGGGGTCAGCCGGTTTCCCGTCCATTCGCGCGCCTGGGCACGCTTTCCGCCGCCTGTGGTATCGCGTGGTTGCATCTGGCGGGGCGCAATTCGGCCGTAGAGACACTGGCGGGCCTGGCACTTTTGGTCGCGGCGCTGGGGCCGTCGTTCCCTTCCTGGCTAGCAGGTTGGCGGGGGGTGACGAGCTTGAGCTTTGGCGTCTATTTGTCCCATTTGCTATTCATCAAAACGGCACAGTCGGTTATCGACAAGACCGGATGCGATGTTTCCGTGGGGCAGGACCTGGCGGTCTACTTATTGGCCGTCGGTGGCAGCCTGGCTCTGACGGGGATCCTGATGAGGGTTCGTGGGACCCGCTGGCTGATCGCGTGACTCACCGATAGGCGGGAATGCAAGTCGAGAACCTCGTCACCGTGATACCCGGAATGCCGCAATCCAGTTGACAATTTCTACCCAGAATCGATACTCAATTAGACCTTGGATTCCCCGGGTGGCACGGGCCGGCAGCCTGCGGCCAGTCGAACGGTTTTGTTCCCCGGGACGTTGAGTCCTCTTACATGAAAGGGCAAATACTATCGACCGCATTTCGGCTCGCGTGAATGAACAGATTCGGATTTCTCCCATTCGAGTCGTCGACGCCGACGGAGCTCAGGTGGGCGTCATCGCCACGGATAAAGCCATGGAAATGGCACGGGAAAGCGGCCTGGACCTCGTGGAAGTGGCACCCAACGACAAGCCACCGGTCTGCCGTATCATGGATTACGGGAAGTACAAGTACCAATTGAGCAAGAAGCATGCCAAGGGCCACTCGCACCAGACGAAGACGAAGGAGGTCCGGCTACGGCCCAAGACGGGTGAGCATGACCTGGATTTCAAGGTGAAACAGGCCAGTCAGTTCTTGCTTCACAAAGACAAGGTACAGGTCTCCGTGGTATTTCGTGGGCGTGAAATCGCTCACATTGAAGAAGGCAAACGGGTCATGCAGGAGGTGATAGAGGAGTTGCTGAAGATCGGCAAGATGGAATCGCCTCCCATGCATCAAGGACGTCGCATTGTGTGTATCGTGGCACCCAAGTGACGGCTACTTGGGTTCTGCAGGCACCTGCTGCGTCAGGCAATGGATGGCACCCAGCCCTCGGATGGCGTACGTACAATCCACGGGCACGATCCGGCGTGTGGGAAAGCACGAAGCCAGTACCTCACAGGCTTCGTCGTCTTGAGGACAGTGATAGCTGGGGACCAGCACGGACCCGTTGGTGATGTAGAAGTTGGCGTAACTGGCGGGCCAATGGGCCGTCTGGAACTTCTGCGGATTGGCCAAGGGCAGGGCCTTGACGACCAGGGATCGCCCGTCGGCGCTCCGCCAGGCCGTCAATTGATGCCAATTTTCTGTCAGTCCCAGCGAATCCAAACCGTACGACGCATCGGGTTGAATGGCGACGACCGTGGTGGGGTCGACGAACCGGACGAGGTTGTCGATATGCCCATCTGTGTCGTCGCCAGGCAGCGAGCCGCCGAGCCACAGCACCTCGCTTGCCCCCAGCATCGACCCCAGCCGCTGTTCCATTCGGGCTCGATCGGCCCCCGGGTTTCGGTTGTGGTTCAGCAGGCAAGATGCTGTGGTCATCATCCATCCTTGACCATTTCCATCGAGGGAACCACCTTCGATGACCATGCCCCCGGCCACGCACGTCAGGTTCAGGGCGGAGGCCATCTGGGACGCGGCCGCATTGTCGGCATCGTAAGGTGGATACTTGCCCCCCCAGGCGTTGTACTCCCAATCGACGCAGAGTCGGGAGGGCAGGGCACGAGACCCACCGCGCCGCACCAGGACGGTCGGACCATAGTCGCGGCACCAGGCATCATTCGTGGCGATGGTGAGGAACCGAATGTCGCCGGGAAGATCCCGTTCACGAACCATGCGTTCGGCGCGGGACGGCGGCAGGCCGGGATTCACCAAGACCCACACCGTTTCATCCCGGGCGATGGCGGCAATCAGGTCGAGGTAGAACATCTCGACCTGCGGCAGATGGCCAGGCCAGGTATCGGGATTATGTGGCCACGTCAGCCAGGTCCCCTGATGAGGCTCCCATTCCGCCGGCATCGCATAGCCGAGCCTTGCGGGCGTCGATTGCGCGTCGGCGGACCTGGTACTACTGCTGGACATCGGAAACCTCGTCGAGCCACCGGCTGGCGATCGGCGGATAGGCATCAATCCTCCGATCCCGCAGGAATGGCCAGTGGGTCCGTACTACGTCGATCGTATTGCGATCCAAAGTGGCCAGCACGGTCTGCTCTTGATCCGCCCCGGCCTCGGCCAGGATCTCGCCGGTTGGCCCACAAATGAAGCTCTGTCCCCAAAAATCAATCCCCCCCTCAATGTCCCCTTCATGGCCCACGCGATTGACGGCTGCCACGTAGCACCCATTGGCAATGGCATGGGACCTCTGGATGATTCGCCAGCTGTCGCACTGAGCCTGGCCGTACCGTGATTTCTCGGAGGGATGCCAGCCGATGGCCGTGGGGTAGACCAGCAGGTCGGCACCGCGCAGGGCGGTCAGACGGGCGCCTTCGGGAAACCACTGGTCCCAGCAGATCAGGACCCCCACCCGCGCGTACTGTGTGGCAAACACGCGAAACCCCAGGTCGCCGGGAGTGAAGTAGAACTTCTCGTAATATAGGGGATCATCGGGGATGTGCATCTTGCGGTACTTCCCCAGGTAGGCGCCGTCGGCATCGATGACCGCAGTCGTGTTGTGATAGACACCCGCGGCTCGCTGCTCGAACAGGCTGGCGATGATCACGACCTTCAGCTCGGCAGCCAGCCGGCCAAAGTGATCCGTGGTGGGCCCTGGGACGGGTTCCGCCAGGGAAAAGTGTCGATGGTCTTCGGATTGGCAGAAGTAGGGGGTGAGGAACAGCTCAGGCAGACAGACCACCTGTGCGCCCTGCCGGGCTGCCCCCCGAACGGCCTCGGACGCGCGCGAGAGATTGGTAGGCCGATCCGGGTCGCACTTCATTTGGATCAGGCCCAATTGGATCGGACTGGTTTGGTGCGTCATGATCGTCGGCCTATGCAAGGGTGGCGGTTGCCGCTGGACAAGGGGTGCCGGGAATTCTAACGTGTGGAACGGGATGCAGCCATCGCGACCGCTGGACGCCCGCATCGCCGTTGCGCCCGGGCGGGGTGGCACGGGCGTCTCGCCGGTGGCCTGATCGAGACCGCTGGACGCTCGCATCGCCGTTGCGCCCGGGCGGACCGAGGAGGCCCTGTATTTCGCACTCCCCAGGTGAGGCATCGAGAGGTGCCGAGCTCCGTAGCGCCCCGGCTGAGGTGGACCCGCCGATGGAAGTACTCTTGGCGCCTGTCGGCACGGCTGGAGACTGCTATCCCTACCTGGGACTTGCCGCACGGCTGTCGTCGCGTGGCCACCACATCACCATCCTCGCCAACGGCTACTTTGCTCCCCTGGTTCGCAGGCTGGGATACGATTTTGTGGAAGTGACGTCATCCGAGTCCTTCCTGGCCGTGGCCCACGATCCACGCGTGTGGAGTCCCCTGCAAGGCCCCCGGATCGTTTGCCAGTACGCCACCACCTACGTGCGCCCGTTGTATGAGGCAATCGTTCGCCATGCCCGGACACCCGACGCCATCCTCGTGAGTTCTTGCCTCGGGTGGGGGGCCCGACTGGCACAGGAGCGAAAGGAGTTCCGCCTGGTCACGCTGGACCTCCAGCCCTCCGTCCTGTGGAGCAACTACGATTCACCCCAGCTTCCAGGAGTGTGGAAATCGTCGTGGGCACCCGCCTGGTGGAAGGGGCTCCAGTTCCGGATCGGTGAACGACTGCTGCTCGACCCGGTGTGTTGTCCGGCGCTGAACGCCTTCCGTCGGGAACTAGGACTGACGCCGATGCGCCGCATGACGCAGTGGTGGCATTCGCCCGAGTGCATCCTCGGGATGTTCCCGGCCTGGTTTGCGCCACGGCAGCCGGATTGGCCCCGACAGCTCCACCTCACGCAGTTTCCACTCTGGAACGAAGAGGCCGATGCCGAACTGCCACCCGCCGTTTCAGAATTCCTGGCGGAAGGCGATCCCCCCATCGTCTTCGCACCGGGGTCGGGGAATGTGTTTGGACACCGTTTCTTTCAGCAGGCCGTTGCCGCCTGTCAGCAGGGTGGGCGCCGCGGGATGCTGATGACTCGCTTCGGCGAGCATGTTCCGGCCCGTCTGCCAGACTTCGTACGCCACTTTCCCTACGCCTCCTTTTCACGTTTGCTTCCGCGGGTGGCTGCCATTGTCCACCACGGTGGCATTGGAACCACATCGCACGCACTGGCGGCAGGGATACCGCAGATTGTGCACCCCTTCAGCCACGACCAGCCCGACAATGCGCGGCGTCTGGTGCGATTGGGCGTAGGTCGGTGTCTGGCCGGTCGAAGTTTTCAGTCCAAGCCCCTTGTTCAAGCTTGGGACGAACTGCTGTCGGATCTCAAAGTGCGAACGCGCTGCCAGGCGCTGGCGCGTCGGATTGCCCAGGCAGATCCTTTTGAAGAATCGTGCCGCGCGATCGAGTCGCTCGGGGGCTCGACGTCGCATCGTGTATTGCCATCCAATCCCCCGTAAGGCGAGGGTTCCCTGGCAGGCGGTTGCAACACGGGGACACAGGCGTGGCGAGGCGATCGGACTCAGGCAAGTTGCCCATGCCGCCGCGTGCGCTTTTCCCAATACCGTCAGCTAAGCGCCTCGTCGGCGGCCTGTTCGGCCAGGCGCTGCCGCAAGACCATGCGATGATATTCCCCTTGCAGGGCCATCAGCTGCTCATGGGTTCCCTTTTCGCGAATCTGGCCCCGGTGCATCACGAGGATCAGGTCAGCGCTTGTCACGGTGGAAAGACGGTGTGCAATGACAAACGTCGTACGGCCGCGCAACAGGTCACTCAGGGACCGCTGGATCAATTGTTCGCTCTCCGTGTCGAGATTACTGGTCGCTTCATCCAGGATCAGGATTTGAGGGTCGGCCAAGATGGCCCGGGCGATGGAAAGTCGCTGGCACTGGCCCCCGGAGAGCTTAATACCGCGTTCGCCGACCAGTGAATCGTAGCCGTTGGGAAGCCGTCGGACAAATTCATGTGCGTTCGCGCGGCGGGCGGCGTCGATGATCTCGTCGCGGCTGGCATGCCGATGGCCATAGGCAATGTTCTCGGCGACCGTCCCGTCAAACAGGAAGACCTCTTGCTGGACAATGCCGAGCAATCCTCGGTACGACTGCAACCGCATGTCGCGGATATCGACACCGTTCAAGAGAATGGCACCGCGTGTGGGATCCTGGAAGCGGGCCACCAGGTCCGTGATGGTGGTCTTGCCCGCGCCGCTGCGTCCCACCAGGGCCACGACGGATCCGCCCGGCACGGTGATGTCGAAGTCTCGAATCACCGGCCGATCCGCCTCGTATTCGAACCAGACGTGGTCAAAGCGTAGTTCTTCGACCACGGCCGGTGCCTCGCCGGCGTGGGGCCGATCCGGCTTGTCCTCGGGGGTCTCCAGCACGTCGAAAACCCGCTCCATGGCGGCCATGGACCGCTGAAGCTCGGAAAAGGAGTTCACCATCTGCCAGACGGGATTCAACAGCAGCAGGGTGTAGTGCTGAAAGGCCATGATGTCTCCCAGCGTGGCCTTCTGCTTCAGAACCAGGTAGCCACCGAACCACATCACGACCACGTTGACGGCGGCCAGGATGAATCCCCAGGTGGAAGAAAGGGCCAGCTCCCGACGGTGTGCGTAGATCTCCTTGCGCGCAATGGTGTGCCGTCCCAAGAGAAAGTCTGCCAGCTCGCGGACTTCACGCTGGAAGGCCCTTACCACGCGGATGCCGCTGAAGGTCTCGCTCGTCCTGGCATCGACCTCCGCGCTGTCCCGACGCATCGCGCGATAGATGGGACGCACCTTCCGGGCCACGGAAAAGCTCAAGAAGACCACAATCGGAATCGTGGCAATTGCCGTGAGGGAAAGCTGCCAATTGAGAACAAACAGGATCACAATCGCAATCACCAGCCGGACCAGCGAGACGCCAGGTGAAATCAGCCCCATCTGCAAGAGGCCCGAGGTGGTATCGACGTCGCCGCTGAGCCGCGAAAGGATACCCCCGATCTTCATGTCCGCCAGCTTGTTCAGCGGCAGCCGAATCAGCCGATCAAAAAGGGCCTTCCGCAGGGAGAGGATCACCCGCATGTTGAGCTGTTTCTGACGGACGTTCCGGAACGCGGAAAGCAATTGCTGCAGGCTGATGAGCAACAGGAACGCGCTCCCGGCCAGCTGCAAGTGCCAGAGCCGATCCGCCGCCGCACCGCTTTCCGGAACGAGCACGTGATCGATGATGTAGCGAACAAACAAGGGCTGCATCATTTCCGACACGGCGATCAGAAGGGAAGTGACGATGATCGTGGCGACGTGGAAACGATAGGGCAGCAGCCAGGAAACATAGTGACGCAGATAATGACGTCGCGAACGAGGTACTTCCTGCTGAGGTTCGGTGTCCCCGGTCGAATCGTCACTCGTCATCACAGGAGTGGCGAAGTCCTTGCCACCGCGCCTCAGCTTTTCACGGAAGGCCTGATAGCGCCGGCGTGAAGATCGGGCCTGCTCGACCGGAACGGGAGACACGAGCGGTTCGGAGTTGCTGGACATGCGCGGCGACCGGGATTCAAGTGAGTTTCTGGTGAATCTGAGAATGTACCTGTTTCACCGTTCGATTTCTGGGGCCCTTCCGCCCCCGCCCTGGCACCCTCTCGCCCCCGCCGGCGGATTCCCCCAGCGTACCTCCGCCAAAGAAACGTACGACCCCGAGGAATCCCAGTTCGAGGATCCAGCTCCGGAGTGAACGCGGCAGAATTGTCCTGCTGGATCGAAACCAAACGGTAGCGTTCGCCGCAAAATCAACCTATCCTGGTAGCTATCGGCGGGCGGCGCCTGGGGCCCGATTCATCCCGCCCCGTGTGCGGTGAAGGCTCCAATCCGAGGATCGCCGCATCGATCCATTACCTTGGGGAGTGAGTGCAATGAAGTTCGGACCTTTTGGTTTCTCGCTGCTGGTGCTGGGTATGACCGTGACGGCGGTGCAAGCCGACCTGCCACAAGTGGGAGATGTCGTCTTTGGATTGAGCCGTTCCAACTCCGATGAAACGATCGAGATGATCCGCGGGCCGGCCACTTCCGGCGGTGGCGCCGTCGTACCGGATATCTGGAATGCCACAGGCTTCATCCAGTCATTGGAATTCGACAACTTGAGCGGCATTCGGCACAATGCGAACGGGAATCTGCTCGGAGTCAACTTTGGAACGACAGCGACGGGTGGTTCGATCTATAGTTTTTCCACCACGAACGCGGCCGTGGGCGCTGGTCAATTGATCGGTGACACGGTTGGCTTGGGGGGTACACTGACCAAGTCGCGGCTGGGTGGTCTATCGGTCAGTCCCGGCAACAACCGCATCGCGATGGTGGGAAGCGATCAGGGGACCGTCGTCGTGTACGACTATACGGCCGGCGACACGATGGGCGCGGGCGCGTCCCTCAGCAATGCCAGGGAAACGGCCATCGGGACCGTGGTTATGTCGACGTCCGGCACGACGTGGCTCGACAATGATACGGCCTTGGCCTTTTCCGCCCTGGGTGACCTGATCGAGGTCGACGCAAGTGTGGCGACGAGTCCCATGCCGTGGGCGACCGTCACTTCCGTGGTCACCCCTTTCGTCGGCAGCCATTTCACGTCCCTGGCATACAACCCCGATATCGCTCCCTATGTGTATGCCACGTACAGCGGATTCAACAGTGGCACCATGACCACGTCGAATAAGCTGTATGTCTTTGATCCGGCGAGTTCCTACGCCCTGGTGAAGGAGATTGATCTCAGCACGTCGGTGAATACCCTGCGCGAAATCGCCCTTGGCCCGGGAGGCGTCTTGTACCTGGGACAGTTCGGTGGGAGTTCGGCACCGGGGGCCAAGATTGACATCTTGCCGAACGCCCTGAACCCCGCGTCGCTGACCGACAATTCCTCCATCGATTGGTATACTCCTGCCCACACGCTGACCTCCAGTTTCAACGGGCTGGACATCGCGACCGGACAGAGCGCACCTGTCATTGACGCCGACTTCAATGACGACGGCATGTTCGACTGCCTGGATGTGGACGCCCTTGTCCAGGAGATCGTGGACGGGACGAATGATCCGGCGTTTGATTTGACCGCCGACGGCAATGTCGACAACGTCGACCTGAATCAGTGGCTGGGCGACGCTGGGGAAGAGAACCTGGGCCCTGGAAAATCGTACCTGGTTGGCGACGCGACCTTGAGTGGTGCGGTGGATGGCTCGGACTTTGGTGTTTGGAACTCCAACAAGTTCACGTCGGTTGCCGCCTGGTGCCAGGGAGATTTCAATGCCAGCGGGGCCGTCGATGGCTCGGACTATGGACTTTGGAACGCCAACAAGTTCACATCGTCACTGGATGCGGCAGCCGTGCCCGAACCCGCGGCAGTGGGTATCGTGCTGCTATCGCTGGCATTGCTGGCGCGGGGCCGCCGGTAGATACCTTTCGGTCCGATACTTCCCAAGGGTCTTATGGGACGCAATCGCTGCGATCGATACTAGTGGAATGATCGTTCGTATTTGCGTAACCCATTTCATGGGGCCGATCCTGGCCCTTGCGCTGGCGATTGCGCCGTGGGGGACGCTCTGCGCTCAGACCACTTCCGCTCGGCTGGAGCGGCTTCCTCGCGTCGATCGGGCCGCCGACCCACGCATGGAAAACGCGGGCCCGATAATCCCGTTGGCACTGGCGACTCCCGATTTGGAACCCAGGGAGACCCATGCCCCCGCAGATCTGCGGAAGCGGGTCGAGCGGCTGGAACGCCTGCTTTCGGAATCTGGCTCTGCGAGCAACACCAGTGCGCCAAAATCCGCCCAGCCCGGTGCCGACAGGGACGGCGGCAAGGACCAAAAGACGGGGACGGGCCAGTCGGGCAGCGACGTGACAGTTTCGAAAGCGAAGGACGAGGACCCACCTGCCGAAAAACCCGCCAAGGATGAACACCCCAAGGTCAACTGGGCGGGTCAGCTGCAGACGGATACCTACTGGTTCGAGCAGGACCAGGCGAGTCGTGATTCGTTCGGCGAGATTCCCGGTGGAGAGGCCTTCCGCCGCGCACGCATCGCTGTGTTTGGCACGTATGGCCTCACGGAGTACCGCATCGGAATGGACTTTGCCCTGTCAGGCCGCCCCTCGTTCCTGGATGTCTATGCCGGTCTGCACGAACTGCCCGGCATCGGTCGCATTCGCGTCGGCCATTTCTTTGAACCGTTCTGCCTGGAACGAAACACGGCAAATATGTTCGTGACATTCATGGAGCGATCCATGATCGACCAGGCCTTCGCCCCGGGCCGCAACACAGGGATCATGGCCAACAACACCTGGATGAACGACCGAGCCACCTGGGGCCTTGGGTACTTTCGCACGGACAGTGATGTGTACGGAGACGACGTGGGGACCGATTTCGAAAACGCGGTCTCGGGTCGCCTGACGGGCGTTCCGATTTACGATGAATGGACGAACGGCCATCAGTACGTGCACCTGGGGATGGCCTATAGCATCCGCGCCGCGAACGATCGGACGGTTCGATTCCGTGCGCAACCAGAAGCTCGCTTGGGAGCCGCTATCCCCAACGTCCCCTTCTTTGTGGATACCGGGTCCATTCCATCGGACTTTTTTCAACTGCTCGGAGGGGAAGTCATCTGCACGCGGGGGCCATTTTCCATCCAGTCCGAGTACATGCTGTCGGCCGTCGATTCCATTTCCCAGGGCGACCTCTATTTTCACGGCTGCTACCTGTTCTGCAGCTATTTCCTGACGGGAGAACATCGACCCTATCGCCGCGACAACGGTACGGTGGATCGGGTCATCCCCTTGACGGACTTTGTCCAGCAAGGCCACGATTCGTGCGTGGAAGTCGGACCAGGCGCGTGGGAACTCGTCGCGCGGCTTTCCTATCTGGATTTGAATGACGCGACGGTGCAGGGTGGCGAACTGACCGACGTGACGGTGGGACTGAACTGGTACTTGAATCCCTACTTGCGGGTTACCACGAACTACATTCACGCCTTTGCGAACGATCCCACCGTCGGAGGATCGGGCACCAACATTTTTGCCATGCGTTTTGGATTTGATTTCTGAAATCGCCCAAGGGAAGGCGGATTCGACTCGACAGCGGCCGGGGACTTTGAACCGCCAGGACGGGCCAACTTGGGAAAGCGGACAGCACTGGCACTCGGGAAGACGTGGACGCGGCAAGAACGCGGCATCCTGTCGAGATTGGGGACGCCCGGGGCGATTCAGGACTATCTGGATGGGCTCGCTTACAGCTGCGAGGACTGTTATCGCTGTCCGCGTCGCGTCATGCAGGAATCCACGGCGCACTGTTTCGATGGCGCCGTCTTTGCCGCGGCCGCGTTGCGGGCAATCGGCCAGCTCTCCTTGATCGTGGACCTGATCCCCAACGGCCATGATGACGACCACGTCTTGGCCCTTTTCAAGGCCGACGGCCATTGGGGAGCCATCGCCAAGTCGAATTTCGTCGGTCTAAGGTATCGGGAACCGGTCTACCGCACCTTGCGGGAACTGGTCATGTCCTACTTTGAACAGTATTACAACGTCGCGAGGATGAAGACGCTCGCGGGCTACACCCGGCCCCTCAACCTGGCTTCGCTGGATCGACTCGACTGGATGGCGAATGACGGGGCCCTGGACGTGATCGCCGAACGGCTCGACCAGATTCGCCGCTTCCAGCTCCTGACACAACGCCAGGCCAGACGGCTGCTGCCCGTGGACGAGCGCTCCTACCGGGCGGGACTGCTGGACAGCCGGGCGGCGGGACTGTATCAACCCGATGCCGGATAGGGCGCTCAATCGTGGGCCTTGAACTTCCCGCCTGAGACCTCGATGGGCAGGGACCAGGGGCTGGAAGCCCAGGCCATGGAATACTTCAAGGGCTTGCTCGCCAGGACGCCCGATGGAACTGAATCACTGGGACTGGCTCATTATCGGGTCGTATTTCGCCGTCACCATCGGCATCGGGCTGGCGTACAGCCAAAGAGCGGGCAGGAGTCTGGCGGAGTACTTTGTATCGGGCCGGGACATGCCTTGGTGGCTGGCCGGCACGTCGATGGTGGCGACCACGTTTGCCGCCGACACCCCCTTGGCGGTCACCGGCCTGATGGTCAAGAACGGGCTGGCCGGCAACTGGTTCTGGTGGGCCTTCGCACTGGGGGGCATGTTCACCGTCTTTGTCTATTCGCGACTCTGGCGCCGGGCAGGCATCATGACGGACGTGGAGTTTCTGGAGTTGCGCTACGGTGGCCGAGCTGCGGCCGCGCTGCGAGGCGTTCGTGCCATCTATATGTCACTCCTGGTGAATTCCATCATCATCGGCTGGGTCACGAAGGCCATGACCAGCGTCCTGAAAGAAACGGTATTCTACGGAAAGGTCGGAAGCGGCTCCGTCGACTGGATCCTCATCATGGCTTCCCTGGCCACGGTCGGGCTCTACACGATGGTTTCGGGGCTGTGGGGAGTAGCCGTTACAGACTTCCTGCAGTTCTTTCTGGCCATGCTGGGCTGCATCCTGTTGGCCGTGATTGCCGTGCAACACGTCGGGGGGATCGAGGCACTCCGGCAGCGGGTCACCGAGAACTTTCCACAGGGAGAGGAGGCCTTTCGCTTTTTCCCGGATTTCCATAGCGATCAGCCCTGGATGCCGATACACGTGTTTTTGATCATGTTACTGGTGCAGTGGTGGGCTACCTGGTACCCGGGTGCAGAGCCAGGCGGTGGTGGCTACGTCGTGCAGCGAATGGCATCCTGTCGCGACGAACGGCATTCCCTGCTGGCCACCCTTTGGTTTCAGATTGCCCACTATTGCATCCGGCCCTGGCCCTGGTTGATCGTGGCCTTTGCCGCACTGGCCATGTATCCAGAGCTGCGAGACCATCCCGACCCGGGGGTGGGATATGCCTGGGTCATGCGAGACGTCAGTCCCCATGGAATGCGGGGACTGCTTGTGGTCACATTCTTCGCCGCCTTCATGTCGACCATCAGTACGCAAATGAACTGGGGCGCGTCGTACCTGATTCGCGATGTCTACCAGCGGTTCCTGGCGCCATCGGCCAGTGAGCGACACTTGACCTGGGCATCTCGACTGGCGTCGCTGCTCGTCCTGGCCGCCGGCGGCGTGGCCGCCTGGTACATGCGAAACACCCCCGTGGACGAGGCCTGGAAGATGCTGGCCGCCGTGGGAGCTGGTACGGGTGCCGTCTTCATGCTGCGATGGTTCTGGTGGCGGATCAGTGCCTGGACCGAGATCATCGCCATGGTGGCCTCGCTGATCTTCTACTACCTTCTCGGTTCCAAGTTCGAACCGACGACGGCCATGGTGATCATTGCCGGTCTGACCATCACCACCTGGGTGGTGGGAACGATGTGCACGCCCCCGGAACGGTCCGAAACGCTGGTCCACTTCTTCCGACTCGTGCGGCCGGGTGGCCCAGGTTGGGGCCCCATTCGCCGACTGGCGCCTGACGTCATACCCGATGGCGACCTGGGCCAGTCGCTCGTGATGGTCCTCTTGGCGACAGGGATCATCTTCCTGACCCTGCCCGGAATTGGATACCTGATCCTGGGTCCGCAGGTGCGTGGTTGGCTGTGCCTGGCAGGTGCCCTGGCGTGTGCCGTGGTCGTGGCGAGTCGATTGCCCCGCAGTGAACCACGATCTGCCCAGAACGACCCTGTGAATTATTCACTGCGGCATGGTCAATGAGCCTTGGTGCATCGAGTCGGGCCCACAAAACGCCGGGCGGCCGCTGGCCGCCCTGGCCCATTGGCCGTACCGTCGCCAATAGGACCTATCCGAGTACCAAAAGTCCCCCTCACCCAACGCCGTAACCGACTTTCCACCGTAGATTCCGGAATCCTGCCCCCTCTCCCGCACGCTTCGTGGGGGAGAGGGTTGGGGTGAGGGGGCAGAATTGGCGGGAATCGTTGCGATTTCGCAGTTCGCAAGTCGGTCACGGCGTTGCCCCTCACCCTGCCCTCTCCCCCGAAGACGGGAGAGAGGGTACGAACCGAGTTTGCCGATAGGCTCTCGGATTGGAAATCGCACTGGGCACGCGCTTCGCCGAATTCTGGGCTGTCGGTCAGGTAAGGGGCAACGCCGCGACCGATTTTGCATTGCCTCGAATCCCCAAGTCCTGCCCCCTCTCCCCCGTCCCAGTCCGCTGGGATGGGGGAGAGAGTTTGGGGTGAGAGGGAGAGAACGTCGGTTGAAGATCGGTCACGACGCTGGGTGAGGCGGCTTTCGCGCTTCCGATTGGCTCGCAAGTTCAGCCAGCCTTCCGCAGCCGCACGACCTCATCATCCGCAGGGTCGCGGCCAATCACCTCGCCCACCGCGTAGGGACGTCGGCCATGCCGATCGAAGTAGATTCGAGTATTGAGCTCACCCAAGACACCCATGCTGATCAACTGGACGCCTGCCATGACGGACAGGACGGACAACAGCAGAAGCGGGTTCCCTGTCATATCGATCTGCGACCAGAACTTCATCAGAATCGTGGCCCCCAAGGCGGCCAACCCACATCCCCAGCAAGCCAGGCCGAGCTTGCCGAAGAACTTGATCGGGCTCGTCAGGTAGTCCAGCAGGAACTTGACCGTCACCAGGTCCAAGAGCACGCGGACGATGCGGGAGAGCCCGTACTTGGACCTGCCAAACTGCCGGGCCCGGTGATGGGTCACGACCTCGGCACAGCGTGCCCCGCGTCGATGCGCCAAGATGGGAATAAAGCGGTGCATTTCTCCCACGAGCTCCAGCTCATCTGCCAGGCTCCTGCGGAGCACCTTCAGGCTGCACCCCAGATCATGGACGGAAACTCCCGTGACTCGGGCGATCAACCAGTTGGCGGCCTGGGAAGGGATGCGCCGCGTCAGCCAAACATCCTGGCGATCCCGTCGCCAACCGCACACCAGGTCAAAGCCCTCTTCCAACTTGGCCACGAGCAAGGGAATATCGGCGGGATCGTTCTGCAGGTCCCCGTCCAGCAAAACGATGACGTCCCCGGTAGCGGCATCGATTCCGGCCTGCATGGCGGCCGTCTGTCCGAAATTTCTCCGCAGCCGAATGGCCGACAACCGGGGGTCCTCTTCCGCCAGGCGCGCAAGTTCTTCGCGGCTGCCGTCGGTGGAACCGTCGTCAACGAACAGGAATTCCACGCGATCCTGGTAGCTCGACAGGGCCTGGCACAATTCGCGATGCAATTTCCTGAGATTCGGCCTTTCATCAAAGACCGGGATGACAACGGACAGGTCCAACATGCTGGTGCCCCACAGTGCTAGACGAACGGCGCTGGGTTCGGATCGGGTGGGGGAGTGTAATGCGGATCCACTGCGCCACCAAGACTGACCTTGACGGTGGCCGAATGCATTCTGATACTCCCGCGGCTCTCGCGTACGTTTCGCTAGCACATGGCAGGAGATGGCGATGGGGATGTTGAAGGAGTTTCGCGAGTTCGCGCTCAAAGGCAACATGATCGACATGGCCGTAGGCATCATCATTGGTGCCGCCTTCAGCGGAGTCGTGACGTCGCTCGTGAATGACATCGTGTCGCCCGCATTGGGAGTCGTGACCGGAGGGGTCGATTTCAGCGACAAATCCTTGACCCTGTCCAAGGCGGAGGGGGACAAGCCGGGACTTCAACTGGCCTGGGGTCGATTCGTGCAGACCTGTTTTGAGTTCTTGATCAAGGCCTGGGCGCTATTCCTGCTGGTAAAGGCCATCAATACGGCCAAACGGCAATTCGAACGGGAGCAGGCGGCGGCACCTGCCAAAGCGAGTTCCCCCGAGCTGCAGGTCTTGACCGAGATCCGGGACGCATTACGGAAGTAGCCGGGTGCCTCCTCGCTCGAGCAGGCGGAACCGTGTCGGGAACTCGTCACGCGGTCCCGCGGGAACCAGCTGCTCCTCCACAACGGACCAGTCCGACCAGTCCACCACTGGGAAAAAGGTGTCCCCCTCCACCTCCGCCAGGACTTCCGTCAGGTAGACTCGCTGGGCTCGTGGCAAGGCCTGGCGGAAGATCTGGCCACCACCGATGACGAACCATTCATCCGACGGGTCATGTTCCCGCAGGGCCAGTTCCAGACTGGGGTACACGTGTACGCCGGCGGGCCGATAACGCGCATTGGTTGACAGCACAATATGGTGTCGATGTGGCAAGAGCCTTCCCAACGACTCAAAGGTCGCGCGCCCCATCACAATCGTGTGTGACCACGTGATCTGCTGGAATCGACGAAGGTCCGTTCCCAATCGCCAAGGGAGCTGGCCATTCCGCCCGATCACACGGTTCGTGGAATGAGCGACGATGAGGGAAACCATGCGAGTCCCCAGCCCGATTGGGTCGAGTTCGAGTCTTGCACGTTTGGGGTTCGGCGATTCCTCGCCGCCTGCCCTAGCAACTGCAAGGGTCGAATTCGTGTGTTAGCAAGACCTTGGGTTTGGGTTCGGGTAGCTGGGGCTTCGAGGACTCCCCCCAGCCATTCCAACGCTAATCGTGAATTGAAGTATGACAGAAGCACTCGAACCAGTTTCCAAACCGGGGGCTAGCGCCCCACGGCTGATCTCATTCGCCGGAACATGCGAGCGTTCGGCTCCCTTGGGCGTATCGGAAATACGCTCTAGATGGCGACCGGCGCCGCGATGTGCGGGTGCGGGTGGTAATTCAGCAGCGAAATGTCTTCGTAACGAAAGTCAAACAGGGTACGCACGTCGGGCGCCAGTGAGATGGTCGGCAGTTCACGAGGCATTCGCTTCAATTGGACCCTCGCCTGTTCCAGATGATTCGCGTACAAATGGGCGTCCCCCAATACGTGAATGAACTCACCCGGCTGCAGATCGCACACGTGGGCCACCAATATGGTCAGCAGGGAATACGATGCAATGTTGAAGGGCAGACCCAGGAAGACGTCCGCACTTCGCTGATAGAGCTGGCACGACAGCCTTCCATCGGCGACGTAGAATTGAAACAGGATATGGCAGGGAGGGAGCGCCATGCGAGGCAGGTCGGCCACATTCCAGGCCGAGACGATCAAACGCCGCGAATCCGGTTCGCGGCGAATCTGGTCTACCACGTCCGACATCTGATCTCGGAATGTGCCGTCGGGCAAGGGCCAGTTCCGCCACTGATGGCCGTAGATGGGTCCCAGCTCCCCCTGCGCGTCGGCCCACTCATCCCAGATGGTGATCCCATGCTCATGCAGATACCGAACATTCGTATCGCCGCGCAGGAACCAAAGCAGCTCATGGACGACCGACTTGAAGTGGACCTTCTTGGTGGTCAGCAGGGGAAAGCCAGCGCTCAAGTCGAACCGCAGCTGTTCGCCGAAAAGACTGCGGGTGCCCGTACCCGTACGGTCCTGCTTCACATGTCCTCGCCTGAGGATCTCGTGGAGGAAGTCCAGGTAGATCTGCATGCCGTACCTACTTGCTGAAGAACTCCGTAGCGACTTTGGCGATCAGTGCTGGATCCTGGGTCTTCACCAGATAGTCAATCCGGGCTTGCGGAACTCCCAGTTTTTCCAGGTGACGTCCGACCTGCAGCCATTGCTGCTGCCGCTTCTTGCCCGTCGACAGGTAGAGTTCGGTCGCCAGTTCCTGCAGTCGCTGTACCGCGATGGCCTCGCGATTCTGATAGAAATTGCGAATGACGTTCTGTTGATATCGTGTGCGTTCTGCCATACCAAAACCCCTAGTTTGCCAACCCAGCTCACGATAGTATATCGGTTTTGGACGAAGGCCAAGTCGTCGATCCCGTCGCCCGTGCGGATGAAATCACCTATGCCAGTCATCAAGTTCATTAAGGAAAAGAAAGAGATCGAGGTTCGGGACGGGGCCAATCTACGGCTGGAAGCCCTGAAATGTGGGATCAATCTCTATCCGGGACTCAATGGAGTTGGCGCCTCGCTGAACCAGGTCTTCAATTGCCATGGACTGGGCCTTTGTGGCAGCTGCCGGGTCAATATCGTGAAGGGCATGGAAAACACCAATACGATGGGATTCATCGAAAAAGTCAAGTTCACGGTGCCGGTTCCCGACCCCCTGCCCGTTCTGGCCTACGTCGGTAACGAATCGCAGATGCGATTGGCATGCAAGACGACCATTCACGGCGACGTGGACGTCGAGACATGTCCGGACCTGAACCTGTTTGGCGAGAATTTCTTCAGCTAATTCGTGGGTGTCTCACGTGAAGCAGGTCGTGGCGGTTGTCCGACCGTTTCTGGCCGAGCGTATCCTGGAAGCGCTGGAGAAAGCGCCTTTGGAGGCGCTGGTGGTGTGCGAAGTCCAGGGACATGGCCGCCAGAAAAGTTACCTGGATCAATACAGCGAATCGGAGTTCTCGGAGGCCTTTCTTCCCAAGGTGGAAATCTCGCTGTGGGTGGACGACGTTCGAGCAGAGGAGGTGATCCAGACCATCCTCTCGGTTGGCAGAACGGGCCGCATCGGGGACGGCAAGATCCTGGTGCTTCCGGCGGAGGTCAGAGGCACCACGTCCAGGCAGGATTCTCATACCGGGACTGGATGAGTTGCACCAGGCGGTCCGGCGTCGGCGGTGACAAATCGGTATCCGCCTGCCATCCTTGCACCAGCATGTCGCGAATGCGGCTGACCGCTAAACCGAGGTTGCCCAGGAATTCCGAATGGGTTCGACCCTGCCGGTAATCGGGTTCCCTGGGGGGATGGGAGAGCCAGCGGCCAAGCGGTTCGGCGTCAAAGTCGTACAGCAGCGTGCCGTGATACAGGACATGGCACCGAGACCAGCGGAGGCTGTTCCCTGAACACTTACGCGGGTGCGGCCCCCCCCCCACGGCCAGGTCACTGGTCCCCTGTCGCCGCACCACCTGACCGTCTTGGGCCAGGAACTGCGTCATCCGGTCCAAGACGAGGTGATGGGCATCGGGAATCCGGCGCCCTGCGGGAAAATGCTGGGGTCCCAAGACCAACGTGTACATCAGGCAGCCGGGTCCTCCGACGACACTCGCACCCCCGCTGCAGCGCCGTACGATCGCAATCTGGTCCCGCTGGCAAGCCGCCCGGTGGATCTCTTGCGCAGCACGAGAGCCACGGCCCAGGATGACGCCGGCGCTGCCCGGTTCCCAGATCCGCAACACATCGCCAGGCAGCCGGCCTTCGCTCGCTTCCTGCAAGAGCCATTCATCCAGGGCCATATTGGCCGCCCAGGTCGTGCTGGTATGGTCGAGTAACAGCATGGGACCTTCAGGGGAGTCACGGGCCGCCCGTCACTTCCGGTCGGCGGCTACTTTGTGCACCACGTCTTCGTACTTGCCGAAGACCATCCGACCGGCGCTGGTCTGCAGAACGCTGGTGACCGCGATGCGCACTTCCTTGCCCACATGGGGGCGTCCTCCCTCGACCACGATCATCGTCCCATCATCCAGATAGCCCACCCCCTGCCCGTCTCCTTCACCCGGCTTGACCAGCCGCACGTCGACGCGTTCGCCGGGCAGGAAGATAGGCTTGAGCGCGTTGGAGAGGTCATTCAGATTGATCACGGAAACATTCTGCAGCTTGGCGACCTTGTTCAAGTTGTAATCGCCGGTGACCAGCTTCCCCCCCAGGTGCTTGGCCAACAAGACAAGTTTCATGTCGACGTCCTGCCCGGCCATTTCGGGCAGCTCCCGGTCGCTGATTTGAAAATCGAGCTGGGTGTTGGACCGCAACCGGTTCAGGATATCGAGTCCCCGCCGACCGCGGCTGCGGCGCAGCTTATCACTGCTGTCCGCGATGGCCTGAAGTTCCGAAAGGACGAACCGGGGCATGACCAGCTGGTTGTCCAGGACCTGAGTCTCCACGACATCGGCAATGCGGCCGTCAATGATCGCGCTCGTGTCCAAAATATACGGCCGGAGTCCCTTCACTTCCTTGGAGAACTCCACATAGGGAATCACGAAGCGAAAGTCATCCTTGGTTTGCAGCAGAAAGCTGATGCACGAATACGACAAGATCGAACCCAGGACCAGCTGCGTCAGGGAGCGAATCGTAGCCTGGTACTGCAGATCGACATTGTCCAGGATGGTGTCGATCAACGGTCGCAGGGCGATGCCAATGACATAGGTCAGCAGCAGGCCGATCAGAAGGCCGAAGTAGACGCTGGAGATCGTATCGATGCGCTTTCGTTTGAGCGCCACATCGATCCCGATCACCCCGGCGGCCATCGCCATAATTCCGGCAAACACGGCCAGGGGGAGCCATTCCGGCCGGTGTGGCAAGACGTTGGAATCCAGGACGGCGACCGACAAGCCGCCCGCCACTAGCAGAAAGAACGCACGTAGGATCAAGAGTGCCATAGGCCCTTATCTTAAAGGGTATCTGGGCTGCCGATAGGGTACTTGAGGGCTGCCCACGCGATGCGTGCGTGCGACTTGCACCACGTAGGTCCGCGGAAAGTTCCATACCAACCCGGCGCGTCAGCGAGGGTTCTTCCACAGACCTTCTCAGCCCCGCCACAGTGGTCGATGCCGAAGTCCGAGACCGATGATCCGATCCAGGAGTTTTTCATACGGCATGCCGGCTTTGTGGGCCGACTCGGCAAAGTCCTCGCCGTACGAAAGGTTGGGGTTGGGGTTGGCCTCCAGCACATAGACGCGGCCATCCGGGCGCATTCTCAAGTCCAGGCGGGCATAGCCAGTCAACTGCAGCGAGCGATAGACACGTTTGCAGATGCGTTCGATCATGTTGCGTGCGGCCTCGGTCAGGTCGCGGGCAAACTGGGTCTTGACGCCGAGCCGCTTTTGATGGGCCGCATCCCACTTGACCTTGGCCGTAGCAATGTTGGGTTCCCCTTCGGGCAATTTGGTGAACCGGAGCTCCCAGATCGGCAGGATCTGGAGTCGCTGATTTCCCAGGACTCCCACGTAGAACTCCCGCCCGTCAATGTACTCTTCCACGAGCGCGTCGGTGCCCACCTTCTCGTGACAATCGATGACCTTGCCCACCAGTTCGTCGGGATGATGAACGATGCAATCGTTGGACAGTCCCAGGGAGGCATCCTCCACGGTGGACTTGACGAAGAGCGGGTAATCGAGTCGCCGGGGTGGTTTGACCGTTCGCCCCCGGGGGTACACGGTGAAGCGAGGCGTCGGGACCCGGTGAAAGATCAAGATTTGCTTGGCGAGGGCCTTGTCGCGCGACAACATCAAGCCCCGCGGGTTGCAGCCGGTGTAAGGCTGCTTCATCAGCTCCAGGTAGGCCGCCACGTACTGGTCATAGACCGTGACCCCATGGAATTCCTCGAGCAGATTGAAGGTGACATGCGGGCGAAATTCATCCAGCGCACGGTTAATCACCTCCAGGTCGTTCCGCACACCCAGCTTGAGTACCTGATGTCCCATCTCGGTAAGCGTGGCACAAACGTCGAATTCCGTCTTCCATTCGAGAATCTCTTTCTCAGAGTGCCCGTCCAGGGAATCGGGAGGGACGAGGTCCTCGTGCATCAATGCCAGGACGCGATATTTCCTCATAGCACGACCCGATGATTCCTTGCCAGCAGGTAGTTCATGGTTTGAACGGTCAGCATGACCAAGGCATGACGGCGCGTCTCCCGTTCGGAGTACCGTAATCGGAGTTTCAAGGTGCGGCATCGGTTGATCAGCTCATCCAGCGCCTGATCGATCGTGTACTGATGCTGGGTGGTCCATTCGCCAATCAGTTGCCGCAACGAGCTTCGGTTGCGCCGCAGGAACAAGGCGGCCGACAGATTTCGTGCGTGCCGACCTTCGTTGGAGAAGAGCCGGAGCAAGTCCTGATCGAGAATACTGGCGTTCCCGACGCCGTACCGCTCTTTGCGTTCGGCATAATGCTCGCGGAGCGTGCGCTTGATCGTCGGGAGCGAGTCAATTCGCGTTCGTCGCCGGACGACCGGCGTCTTGCGGGCGATCTCCCCCATCAGCCAGTCCACGTACTCCAGCTTGCGAAGGGCCGGCCAGCCTTGATACTGGCGCCGCCAGTTGGATCGCGGCTTCAGCCACACGGCGAACGTCTCGGCGAAGTCCTCGGCCGGGTGCGCCTGGGCGTACCACATGTCCAGATGCTGCACAAAGGACTTGCTGTTGGGTCGAGGTTGATACTGCTCTGGATAAGGCTGCGACGGCTTCCCGAATACTTCCTGCCAGGACTTGCGGCGGCTCAGGCGATAGGCATTATCGAGTGCATGGCCCGCTTCATGCCGCAGAATCCGCAGGCACCAGGTGGCCGTTCCGCCTTCCACCTCCAGCATTTGCCGCTGCTCCAATCGCATGAGTCTCGGATGCGCCAGGTAGAATGGGATGGCAATCCCTGGGATCCCATCGGGGGTAAACCACTCTTCCGACAGCCAGAAGTGGGGTTGGAACTGTATCCCGCGGCCCCGCAGCTCACCCATCAGGTGCAGCACGCGTTTCTCCAACACCGAGTCTTTCAGCCGAAGTCCCAAATCACAAAGCCGCACGTCCAGCAGTTCTTCGTCGGTAGAGTGGGTCCAGAACCGTCGGCGGCCGGAGGATTGCGTTCGCGTCGGACGTTTGAGATTCCGCTGTGCCATCGCTCAAATCACCGCCCGTGCCCGTCGCCACTCGTGCATGAGAATCGTGGCCGCCATGGCCACATTCAGGGAATCGGTCCCCTGCTGCATCGGAATCGTAACGCAGCGTCCCGCCTGGGAAATCATCGCTTCCGACAGTCCACGGTCCTCCCTGCCCAGCAAGAGTACCAGTCGCTCAGGAAAGGATACCCGACCTATGGGCTCGGCCGCCTGGTCCAAGACGGCGGCCCACGTCTTCATGCGCTGGCGGGTCTGAAGTTCCCGCAAGGTTGCTGGGATATCATCGGTCGTGATCACCGGCATGCGAATGGCCGCACCCATGGAGACTCGCAGGACGCGACGAGAAAACACGTCGGGACATTCCGAACCCAGGACGACCGCACTGGCGCCGAAGGCGGCCGATCCGCGCAAAATCGTACCCAGGTTCTCCGGATCCTGCAGCTCCGGGCAAACGATCACCAGCGCGGCGCCCGTTCGCGGAACACACTCCGATAACGGAGCACCGGGAAGCCGTTTTCCACAGGCCAGCACCCCCCGGTGAAACCGAAATCCCACCAGCTGACTGATCCCGGCGTCCGGCAACAGATAGACGGGAGTCTCTGGGGGAAACAGCGGCACGAATCGCTCGATCATCCGAGCCCTCACGACCACCGATTCCAGGGGAAAGCGACTGGCGGCCAGTCGCTCGACCAGCAGATGCCCCTCGACGACAAACGAACCCCGACTCACGGATCGGTCGGGATGTCGCAGATGCCGATAGGCATCCAGGCGAATGTCGTCCAGCGACTGGATGGGAATGACGGCCATGCTTCCATTTTACTTTGAATTCCCCGTCCGGGCAGACTCCCCTGGGGCATCGGCATCCGAGTCACCGAGGAACCGAGTTCTCTTGCGAATGTCGACCGTAACGGAATGGTAACGGCGGTAGAGGTTGCCCGGGTCAAACAGCGTATCACGGATATGTTCCAAGTCATCGGCGCCCAGGGCATTCGAAAAGATCGGCAGGAGATACTCGATTCCAAGGGGTGAAGGAAGCATGCTGCGGCGGTCGTAGAACGACGAATGGACGCGACGCGCATGGATGGTCCCCCAGCGGTCGCGGAGGCAATTGCCCTGCTGGTCGACCACGCGAAATCCATCCTTCTCGCTCCATTGCAGGGCCGCGAACGCGTTGGATTGGCCGTCTAGCAGCATATCGAGGGCATGTCCCCCCAGCAGGGAGGCATGGAAACGGTCAAACCGCACAGGCCTGCCACCGCGCTGGGTGTGTCCGACTTTGCGGGTAAAAATGGCCGCCTTGGCACTCTCGAAAAAGCGGTGGCTGCGAAAAAAGCTGTCCCCCAAGGACTCAATCAGCAGGGTCCGCAGATGCTCCGCGGCGCCGCTGAACTGGAGTCGGCCGGATGGGTCCGAGGAAGCCCGTGAGGACCCCAAAATGCGCCCGTGTGCATCCACAATGCCCTCTCCGCACACAATCACTACGTTCCTCTGGTGCTCGTAGATTTGACGCACCCGTTCCACCAGGTGTTCCAATTCCATCGGTTGTTCGGGAATTAAGACGATGTCGGGTTGTCCGTACGCGGTTCCGAGGGCAATGAAGCCCGAATCACGCCCCATGACTTCAATGATCGCGATCCGGCGGTGGCTTTCCGCCGTGGTGCGAACTCGTTGGACGCCCATGGCCGAAACGAATACGGCCGTGGCATAGCCAGGGGTCACATAGTTGACCATTTGATCAAGCTGAATGGGGTCCGGGCCATGTTCCCGATCCGGCTGGTCCTGGTAACGAAAGCCGTCGGGAGCCTGCGCGTCGTCCAGGCGTTGCCAGCGGTCGGGCTCATTCGGGTAATTCAGTCCCAGATCGTTGTCGATCGTCTTCGGGGCCAGGACCGTGGGGATTCGCTCACACAGCGGTTGCGCGCCGTTCATGGTTCCATCGCCGCCAATACAGAGCAGCCCTTCCACTCCCAGGCGCCCCAATCGGTGACAGACGGCCGGAAGTTCCGATTCGTCCTTGGCACTTAGGTATCGGCGCGAAGCGCCCAGAATGGTCCCACCCTGAGTGGGGTCGAGTTCCGGTATCTCGTTGAAAAGTGGGTTGAGCCGGATATGCGGTACGCGGGCGTCGAACAGGCTGTCAAAGCCTCCCAACAAGCCAAAGACTTCCACGCGCCTTGCATTGGCGCGCACCACGGCGCCATGGATCGTCGCATTGAGAGCCGGCGTGTCGCCTCCGGCCGTCAACAGGGCAATGCGTTTCATTCAACCATCCTTGCTAGCAGGGAATGCGCGCGTCCGACGCGCTGCAGGTTCCCGCCGCCATCGCGGTTAAGAGCCTAACAGAAAACACTCTGGGCTCTCTCTCTCCCGTTATCTGGAGAGCGGGCAGAGTTTGGAGGCCTTCGGTTTTCGGATAGGCTCGAAGGGTCAGGGTATTGCCGAAGTCGTCTAACGTAGCCAAAAGCCAGCCGATTGCCTACGCTTCCGCCTCGTCGTCGTGACCCCGGAATGGCCGACGGGCCAGGGCGACCGATGGGAGACAGATCGGCGGTAACGCCCTACCGTCACGAACTACCAGGAGATCCCACGCGTGCGAATCGAGCATTTTTCCGTGGAATGTTTCGAGAGATTTGAACATTTGACCCTGCGGTGGTCCCCTGGGCTCAACGTCCTGAGCGGAGCGGATCCTGAAGAGCTGCAGGCCCTTTCCCACCTGCTCTCGTGGGTCCTATACGGTTCCCGGCACCCCGGAAGAGATCGTTTCCTGGGTCACGGACTCGCCGGCTCCACCGGTCTCGCCACGGTTGAATCGCGAGGGTCCCGCATTTCGATTCGGCGAAGGGCCGACGAAACAGGAGAGGGTCAGTGCCTTTTGAACTGGGTCGCTCCCCACAACGTCCAAACGCCCGCGCCGCCGCAGTCGCCTCATTGGCTTGCCGAAAGCAACTTGGTGGAAACGATTCCTGCCTTGGTACCCAACGATGCCCCCGACTTTGGGCTGAAGTCAGTCCTGCACGTGGCCGATTCGTGGAGGCCCTACCGCGCCGCTCTGCCCTTCCCTTCCGAGCCGCGAAATCCAGTTCGCCCCAGGGCGGATCATCGACGCGATCTGGACCGGATCGATGCGGATCTTACCCTGGCCAGGGCCACCCTCGCAGAGATGGAAGGCCGACGCGGAACGTTGGGTACCCACCTTCCCTCATGGGGCCCAGCGGGGACGGTGGAACACGACCGACCCAGCGACCCGCTCCATCGCGTGGCGGCCCTGCTGCGACAGTCCGAAGTGGTCCTCCGTCACTGGATCAACGATCTGATCTGGCGTCGGGATGAGCTTTGCAAGGAAATGGATTGGGGGGCCCGGCACGAACGAATACTGGTCCGCCAGGGAGACATCGTGACCGAATGGTCGCCCGACGTGCCCCATGCAGAACGAGACCTGATCTATGACGAGTATCTCGATGATTACGGTCGCATCGTGCCCGGCCGACTTCGGGCGATTCCACGAATGCATGGTCGATCCGCAGACGTCGCGACGTCGTTTTGGTCACGGGCCTCTGCCGTGACGCGGCGGATCTCAAGCGGCCGTGTCCTCGGACTCGTCGTACGTGGCTGGCAGGATATCTACCTGGAACGCGCCGGCGGGGAACTGACACCTTGGGACCAGGCTTCCGAGTCCGAGCAGTTCGAGTCCGTACTCGGGCTGCGGTTGGCACTCGTCTCCGATCTGCAGGCACAGGGCGTTCAGTTGCCCCTCATCTTGGCTGACCCATCGCGGCCTGTGTTGGCAGCGATCGCCGAACCACTGGCAGCCGAACTGGAGCAGCTGGTACGGCAAGGACAACAGGTCCTGGTCCTCACCGCCCAGCAAAGCCTGGCCCATGCCCTCGCGGTGCGCGGCGCGCATACGGTGGAACTGGTGCCACGGGCCGAGGCGGTTCGGCCATTCGTGCCCATGACCCCGGATGTGCAGGTCGAACGCGTGCGATTTCGGCCCCAGGCCAAGGTGCCAGCGGTCACCGAAGCCATCAATTCCTCCGTCCCCAGACGCTCGCTGCTCGCCAGTGCAGGAGTCGTACCACGAGAAGTAGCCGACCGACTGTCGGCCAGGAATATCCGCACGGTAGGTCACTTCCTGGCCGAGCCGGCCGAGGTACTGGTGCAAGACCTGGCGGCCTGGGGCGTCGACACCCGACAGATTCGGACTTGGCAGCAGATCCTGCGGTTGAGCTGCGCGATTGCTGAAATCACCGTACTCGATGCACGCTATCTGGTGGAAGCAGGTATCTCGGAGATCTCCGAGCTGGCCCATGCGGACGAGATTCAACTGTATCGCGACTTGCAACGGCTGGCGGCCGGCATGGGGAATCGCGCGGCACAGGATCGATTCGACAAGGAGCGCGTGGAAGGCTTTGTACGGGCAGCCAGGGCCATCGTACCGTGGCACACCGATGCGCAGCCATCGCGCAGATCCGTCCGATCGGTGACCCACAGCCGCGGACCACGCCCCGTTCGACCATTGCGAAAGGGTTCCAGCCGGCCCATCGCAGCCTCGACCGAGACCCCGCTCCGCCGCCGTCGTCCGCGACCGGCGCGGCCAGGCGTCGACTCCGTTCGACGCGTTCCGATCCGCCGGAGTCATGCCCCGGATCCGGCGACGTGGAGATTCTATCTGAACCCAAACGACCCCATTGTCCATGCCCCGGCAATCGGCCCCCGAATGGCCGAATCCCTTCGCGTCGCCGGGATCATGACCATCGCGAACCTGTTGGCCGCGGATCCCCAGCAGCTGGCCATGAGCCTGGCAAACCGTCGCGTCACTTCCCAAACCGTAATGGATTGGCAGGCTCAGACGCGCCTGGCCTGCAGCGTGCCCGAATTGCGAGGCCCTGATGCCCGGATCCTCGTCGCCTGCGGCGTTCGCGATGTAACCCACCTTGCAAGTTTGTCCGCCGAGGACCTGTGGAACCGAGTTCGACCCTTCACTCGCACGCGCGACTTCCGCAAGATCCTGAAGGGAAGGCCATCCCCCGATGCCGGGGATGTCGCCCATTGGAGCGCTTGTGCCCGGCACGCTCGTTCGCTGCAAGCCGCCTGAGCCCATTCCCTGCCGTCGAGTCACGGCGGGGGGAAGAGGCGCGGATGGCGACCGCCCAGTACCCTGGCGGTAGTCACCTCGTGCCGGAAGGGCAGGGGACCTCGACGTGGGGAGCACGACCCGCACAATCGTAGCGGTTTTTTCGTCGTTTGCGTCTGGCAAATACAACGTGGGACACGCGACACGTGTGGGCGACTCGCACAAGAACTCAGCCACCCCACTCTGACGGGTCTATGCTAGAATAGGACCCGGCGCTTGGCATTCGTCCAACGTGCCGGAGTTCCCCTCGACGAAAACCCTGGGAGGTACGATTGCATGCGAACGGCGCTGGTCACTGGCATTACCGGTCAGGATGGCTCGTATCTGGCGGAACTCCTGCTGGAAAAGGGATACGAAGTGCACGGCATCATTCGCCGCGCATCATCGTTCAATACCAGTCGGATCGACCATCTCTATCAGGATCGACATCGTGACGGTGGCCGGCTGTTCCTGCACTACGGTGAACTGTCCGACTCGGTCGCGCTGGTGAAACTCCTGTACGAAATCAAGCCGGAGGAGGTCTATAACCTGGCGGCACAGAGCCACGTGCGCGTTTCGTTCGACATTCCGGTCTACACCGGGGATATCACAGCCCTGGGCACGATCCGCATCCTGGAGGCGATCCGCGAAGCAGGCATCCAGCGCAAGGTCCGCTTCTATCAGGCATCGTCGTCCGAAATGTTCGGCAAGGTCCGGGAAGTCCCCCAGACGGAAGCGACTCCCTTCTATCCCCGTTCACCCTATGGCTGTGCCAAAGTGTTTTCTTTCTGGGCCACCGTCAATTACCGTGAATCCTACAACATGCTGGCCAGCAACGGGATCTTGTTCAATCACGAGTCCCCGCGACGCGGCGAAACCTTCGTGACTCGCAAAATTACCCGCGCGGCAACGCGGATCAAAGTCGGACTGCAAGATTCCGTTTACCTCGGAAACCTGGATGCCCGACGTGATTGGGGCTATGCCAAGGAGTATGTCGAGGCCATGTGGCTCATGCTTCAGCAGGAGCAGGCGGATGACTTCGTCATCGCCACGAATGAAACGCATTCCGTGCGGGAATTCTGCGAAGCCACCTTTGCCGCCCTCGACTTGGACTGGAAGCAATACGTGCAGTACGACGCTTCGTACGAGCGGCCTTCGGAAGTCGACCTGCTGATTGGCAATCCAGCCAAGGCCAAGCGGGTCCTGGGATGGGAGCCCAAGACCTCATTCCAAGGCCTGGTCAAGATCATGGTAGATGCCGATCTGGAAGTTGCCCGTCAGGAACTGGCGGTCCGCAATGCAGCGCGGCCTGCCTAGCCACATCTTCGTGCATCGAGCCAAAGGCCATGCAAACCAACGATACGATCTTCGTTTCAGGGCACCGGGGAATGGTCGGTTCGGCCGTGGCCCGAGCGCTCCAGCAGCTGGAATGCCGGCTGATTCTGGCTACCCGAGCAGAACTGGACCTGACGGACTCGGTGGCGGTCGATCGGTTCTTTCAGTCGCGCCGACCGGCAATCGTCGTGCTGGCCGCCGCACGGGTGGGAGGGATCCTGGCAAATCGCGATTTTCCAGTAGAGTTTCTGCTCGAAAACCTCGCTATCGCCACGAACGTGATCCGGGCCGCGCATCAGTTCGGGACCCGCCGACTGTTATTCCTCGGCAGCTCCTGCATCTACCCGCGGAACGCACCGCAACCCATTCCCGAAGCCGCGCTGCTGACCAGCCCGCTCGAGGAAACGAACGAAGCCTATGCCCTGGCCAAGATCTGCGGTCTGAAATTGTGCCAATATTATCGCCGGCAATATGGAGCGCTGTTCCACTCGGCCATGCCCACCAACCTCTATGGCCCGGGAGACAACTATCACCCCGAACACAGTCATGTGCTTCCCGCCTTAATACGCCGTATGCACGATGCCAAGGAATCCGCACTGCCGGAAATCGAAGTTTGGGGGACTGGTACTCCGCGGCGTGAGTTCTTGCACGTCGACGATCTGGCATCCGCGGTCGTCCACTTGCTGCGGGTCCCCAACCCGCCAGACTGGGTCAACGTGGGTGCAGGGAAGGATCATTCCATTCGTGAGATTGCCGAGCTCGTTCAATCGGTCGTCGGATACCAGGGAACGCTCCGCTGGGATACCTCGAAGCCCGACGGGACACCGCGAAAGCTCCTCAACACGACCCTCATGCGGTCACTGGGCTGGACGCCACGGATCGAACTCGAGCAGGGCCTGCGTCAGACGTACGCCTCCTTCCTCAAGGAATGCGCGGACCATGTGGTGCGCCGCTAGAACGCGTCTCGCGTATCCGTAGCGGTTTTTTGTCGTTTGTGGTTAGCCACGATGACTCTGTCCTGAGAGGTTCCTTCAGGAGTATCCCCCGATGTTTCATCGAGCTGCGTTCTGGCTTTGCGTTTCCTGCCTGATGGGCCTTGGTGCCCGGGCCGAAGAGGCCGTGATTCCCGAAGGTCCACCGACACCGGCGGTGATGTTGGAGCACTTTCCCGATCGGCTACATGCCTACGTCTGGCGGAACTGGAACCTGGTGCCGACGGCGAAGCTTGCGCAGGTTGTCGGGGCGACTGAGGAACAGATCACCGCCATGGCGGCGTCGATGGGGTTGCCGCCGAATCGGCCGATCGATCCGAAGTTCCAGCAACAGATTTACATCACAATCGTCCGCCGCAACTGGCACCTGCTGCCACTGGATCAATTGCTCGCGCTGATCGAGATGCCTCGCGAGCGGTTCGCATTTCACCTGCGCGAAGATGATGGACTGGACATCAAGCTCGGACGGGCCAAGCCGCAATGCGAGCCCTTGCGGTATCAGGAGCCAGACCAGGGGACCAGCGACCGCGCGGCCCAAATCAAAGCGGTCGTCGAGAAACACTTCGGTAACGCCATCCTGGAACCCGGCGAGGAGCGTTTTGCGTTCGTGGAACGGTTGAGCACCGTGAACGCCGGGTATCCAGCGCCCCGACCGGCTGAATCGGCGGAGCCCGCGGCGGCGGGACTGAAGTACATCTATTCCTACTTCGGTGCCTTTGGCGACCCGCTGCTCGATACGCGGGTTGACCCCTACCCCGATGGCCTGCTGCAAAGGCTGTCGCAGGTGGGCGTCAACGGCGTGTGGCTGCACGTCGTACTGCGGCAGCTGGCACCGGGCGGACCGGATTTCCCCGAGTTTGGCGAGGGACACACGCAGCGGCTGGAGAATCTGCGCAAGATGGTCGAGCGCGCCGGGCGGTACGGAATCCGCATCTACCTCTACATGAATGAGCCGAGGGCTCAGCCCGTGTCGTTCTTTGCCCAACGCGGCGACATGGCCGGCGTCCGCGAGGGGGATCATATCGCCATGTGTACCTCCGATCCTCGTGTCGGCCGATGGATCGCCGATTCCTTGACCCACGTGTTCCGGGAGGTGCCCGGATTGGGCGGTGTCTTCACCATCACGGCCTCGGAGAATCTGACGAGCTGTGCATCGCACTTCCAGTGGAAGAACTGCCCACGCTGCTCCAAACGAAGCGAAGCAGAGATCATCGCCGGGGTCAACGCGGCAATTGAGCAGGGTGTGCACCGCGCTGACCCGGACGCCCAGGTGATCTGCTGGGATTGGGGTTGGGCGGGTCACGGCGAGGCACCCGATCACATCGCCCTGCTCCCGGACCACGTGTGGCTTCAATCGGTCAGCGAGTGGGCGCAGCCATTCGAACACGGTGGGGTGAAGGGGGAGGTCGGCGAGTACTCGATCTCGGTCGTCGGACCCGGACCTCGGGCCCTACGGCACTGGAGGCTCGCCAAGAAGCGCGGACTGAAGACATGCGCGCGGGTATCGTTCAACAGCACCTGGGAGCTATCGACCGTACCGTATCTGCCGGTGATGGACCTCGTGGCCGAGCATTGTACAAACCTGGCCAGCGCGGACGTTGACGGCCTGATGCTCAGCTGGTCACTGGGCGGCTATCCTTCGCCGAATCTGCAGCTCGCGGAGCGAATCATCGGGAGCGGAATCTCCCGCCGCGCCAACGAGGGCCCGGACACGAACCATCCCTTCCAGGGGATGGATACCATGCGGGCGCTCGATGATCTGGCCGTGGAGCGATTCGGGATCCCGGCAGCGCCCCACGTGCGGAAGGCCTGGACCGCGTTCAGCAACGCGTTCCGCGAGTTCCCTTTCGGCCTCGGACTGTACTCGGCCCCGCAACAGGTCGGACCCGCGAACTTGCTCTACCGAACCCCGACAGGCTACTCCGCCACGATGACCTGCTATCCGTACGACGACCTGACGGCGTGGTGCGGACGATACCCACCAGAAATCCTGGCGGATCAGTTCGAGAAAATCGCCAAGGGCTGGGAGGTGGGCCTGAGACATATGGATCAGGCGGTCGCGAGCGCGGACGATCGAAATCACGGCACTGCGAGCGAGGACCTCGAAATCGCGCGTGCGGCCCACACCTACTGGGCCAGTGTGGCCAACCAGGTCCGGTTCGTGCTGGCTCGCGATGCCCTGGCCCGTGCCCCTCGGAACCAGCAGGGCGATTCCCGCGAACGGACCGCGAATGACCCATCGGCCCTCCGCGCCAGACTCAACTCCCTGCTGGATGCCGAAATAGTACTGGCCCGCCAACTTTACGATCTGGCCCACCACGACTCACGCATCGGCTTCGAGGCTGCCAACCACTACTTCTACGTCCCGCTGGATCTGGTGGAGAAGGTGGTAAGCTGCGAGTTTCTCAAGTCATGCTACGCAGCCCCCTAATGCTCACAGCCAACTTCCGGAATCCCCGGCGAAAGGAACTCGTGTCATGACCGTTTCCATGATCCATCCCGTGAACGTCTCTCCGGCCTTGTTGCTCATCGCCACGTTCCTTGCCGGAATCGGTGCCTCAGGTAACGCGGAAGAACCAGCGCCGCAAGCATCCAGGAAGATTGACCTCGGTGCGGGTGTGACGCTGGAAGTCGTTTACATCCCTCCCGGTAATTTCCTGATGGGCAGCACGCCGCAGGAAAAAGCATGGGCCACGGGCATCGAAGGTGGGGCCACGCCGGGAACGGATCGCGAGTCGTTCGAGGGAGAACAGCCCCGACCGATGCGTGTGAAGGACGGCTTCTGGTTGGGACGTACGGAAGTGACCGTCGCACAATTTCGGCGCTTTGCCGAAGAGACAAAGTATCTCACGGACGCAGAGCAACCCGGGGGCACAACACAATGTTTTGACCCGGAATGGGATGGCTATCACCTGACGACCACGGTCGTGCATCCCTGGAAACCGATGCCTGGCCAAAGTTGGCGGGATCCGAAGTTCGACTTTCCCTTGAAAGGCGAGTATCCCGTCGTGTGTGTGAGCTGGAACGACGCGCGCGCGTTTTGCCAGTGGTTGACAACCCGAGAGCGCGAGGCGGGCCGACTGCCCTCGGGCCTGGAATTCCGGCTGCCCACAGAGGCCGAGTGGGAATATGGCTGCCGAGGCGGAAGCCAGGAGAGCCAGTACTTCTGGTGGGGGAACGAAATCGAGGAGGGGGAAGGCAGGCTGAATATCTCCGCCATCGATTTCCTGCCGGGGCGCAGCAAGACCTGGCCCCTGGCGAAGGCGCCATGGAGCGACGGGTTCGCGTTCGTCTCCCCCGTGGACCATTACGGCGCGAAGGGCCGGAACGATTTCGGGCTGGCCGACATGTGCGGCGGGGTGTGGGAGATCGTGCTGGATCACTTCGATCCGAAGGGTGGACACACAGAGGTGTTCGTTGTCAACGACAATCCGCGACCCGTCTGCCGGGGTGGCAACTACTTCGACGTCCCCGGCAATGCGCGCTGCGCCGTCCGACTGGGCCTGCAAGGTCCCAGCTATTCCGACTCGCGCGACGGCTTCCGCATCTGCCTGGGATGCAAGCAGGTCCGGTCACAACCCTGACCTCATTGCTTGGATGAGGAAGAACCGGATCGCGCGAGCGGGAGTTTTGTCAGAGTCCTTCGGTTTCCAGGCCACGGCTTGCGAGACGAAGACGCGGGTATCTTTGGTGTGGCCTGGTCGTAGTCGGCGACGCGGAATGGCCATTCGGCCGGCGGCAAGCGGAAATCCTCTTCTTCGATGCGTTCAAGGACCCCATCGGCATCGACGTTGGCGGCGGTGAGTTCCCGGCGTTCCGCTTGAACATGGGCTCGCCACTGTCGCGGAGCCACGGCGATTGGCAGCAGCATGCAACAGCGATCGAGCCAGATCAGTGCCCGGGATACGTCATACGTATCGATCGACACCATCGCTGCTGCGAAGATGGCGTCATTATCCTCCGGATGTTGCTCCGCCTTTTCGATCGCCCTGCTCGTAAACGTCCAGCCATTGCAAGAAGTCGGGGTGCGAGCGAACAGCCCACAGGTCTACTTCGCCTTTCGCATGCGTCTTGTGGACCGTGTCTTGCTCGGGAATACGAATCAAGAGCCGCACCGCTCGTTCGCTGAATTCCTCGCGTGTTGACGGGTCATCGCTGAAGCGCGCCACCAGCGCATGAGCTCGGGCCCAATGGTACAGAGAATTGCCGCACGTTTCAGGCGGAATTGCGCGACTTCTCAATTCCCCCACGGCAAGATCATCTGCCCCTCGTACCAGCCATCCGTAGATCCGCATCCGCCACATGCTGGCTTCGGCGGTTTGGAGCGCTGCGAGTTGACTCTCGCGCATTGAGTACCGGTAGCAACGTTTCGTCGCCAATTCCCAGTTGACATCGTCCCCGTCCGAAAGGAGCCCACTCAATAAGGCTGCCGCATCCTTTAAGGCGTCGGACACGCCTTCGTGTCCTTGCTCATCGGCGCCACGATAGGTAGCGATGGCCTGTTGGAGCGACAGAATCGCCTCGTCATTCCGCCGCGCTTCCAAAGCAGCCAATGCCTTAAGGTATTGAGACTGGCCAAGGTCTTCCCATAGCTCCAGTGAATCGGGGTGATCTTCAGCCAGCTGCTTGAAAATCTCAATTGCCTGGTCGGCCGATGAGATCGCACGAGTCGCTTGATCCGCCGTCCGATAAACTGAGGATTCGTCCAGGTAGGCATATCCAAGCTGTTTTTGAACGACCACGTCTCCGGGGTACCGCTGGCACACCCGCGATAGTGTTCCGATTCCGACGATCAGGCACTGATGAGCCTCTGAGAAGTCGCCCATCGTGGCAAGCGCGTTTGCATACGCAGTACTGCACCAACCGAGCCGTTGCGCATAGTCACGGTTCATTGGGTCCTTTGCCACAAAGGATTGCAGGCGGACTTGGCTGTCGCGAAAGTAGCGGCGGGCCGCCTGCCAATTTCCATTTCGATACTCAAACCCCGCCAGGCTCACGTACGCCAGCACGCGCTCGAACTCGTGTTCCTTGAAGTTCGGAAACTGCCGTTCCATCTCGCGATACGTGTTTACCGTGTTTTCCAAGGCCTTGCGCTCGTCGTTCTCTTCTCCCAACTCCCCTAGCACACATGCAAGGTTATGGTACAGCCAGGCCATCTTCCTCCAGTCGTTTGGACTTCCACCAGTATCCTTGATACCGCTTCGCATCACTTCGACGCCTTCGCGAAACGTGGATGCAGAGCGCTGGAATTCCCCAAAGTCGCGATAGGTGTGCCCCAAGGCATTGAATGCTGCGCCAAGGCTCTCGAGAACTGTCGCGCTCGCCGGAACCCGTTCTCGGAGAATGCGAAATCGGCGCACGGCCAATCTGTACTTTGTGAGCGCTTCACGCTTCTGGCCCAAGCGATCGTGAATCACGCCCGCTCGATAGGCTGCCGCCGCCGCGAGCTCCGCGGATCTCTCATCGGACTCATTGGATTCCGAGAATTCGTCGTAATAGGTTACGACGTTCTTGAGAAACTGTTCCTGGTCCGGGGACAGTACTTTCTGTTGAAGCAAGGTTGTGGAAGCCACGCTTGACGTCATCGCGTCAAGTGCTTCTCGCGCCCGAGCCCGCGCCTGAAACGCGAGATTTCGCTGGCGATTGCTTTCCAGTCGAGCCAGATTCAGACGATGGGCGAACAACAGGGAACCGAGTGCAATCAGTACCAGCAGAAGGGCGGACGCCAACCCTAACGCGGAAGCCCAAGGGTACCGGCGCGCGACCCGCTTGGCTGCCTCCCAGGGTCGCTCGCGCCGCGCCCGGATTGGTTGATAGTTCAGATACCTGTCCAGATCCTGAGCCAATTCCTTGGCATTCTCATACCGCTGGCGCGGATCCTTCCGCAGGCACTTGTGGGCGATGGTATCCAGGTCGATCGGAACACTCGGTTCAAGCTGCTTAATCCGCAGCGGCTCCTGGTCGCGGACCTGGACCAGCGTCTCCGTGACACCGGCGCCCCGGAACGGAGGACGTCCCGTGAGGCACTCATACAGAACCGCGCCCAGCGCATACACATCCGCCGCCGGTCCCACGCGCTTGGCGTCTCCCCAGGCCTGTTCCGGCGCCATGTACGCGGGTGTCCCCAGAATGTTGCCCGTCGCAGTGGCGCTCGAGTCGCTTGAAAGCAACTTCGCCAGGCCAAAATCAGTGATCTTGGGAACTGGGAGGAGAGGCGAATTGGATGGATGGGAGGAATGGGAAACATGAGAAGCATGAGTGGAGGAAGTTCCGGTAGAGCGACGTGATGCCACGCTACTTTCATCTACCGCCCATTCGCAGTCCAGCAGGACGTTGGCCGGTTTCAAATCGCGATGAATAATTCCCGCGGCGTGAGCAGCCTCGATGCCTCGAGCGATTTGCTCCACCAGCCGCGCCGCAGTGCGGGGACGCAATGGTCTGCCCTGAATTTGTTCCGCCAGACTCCCCCCGGAACAATACTCCATCGCGAAACTCGGCAGACGATCGATCTCCAGGATGTCGTGGATCTGTACGATATTTGGGTGTTGGATCCGGGCGATCGTTTCTGCCTCTTGTCGGAAGCGGGCGATTTCGCTCGCCGGGGCGTCGAGGCCGGCCCGAAGTCGCTTGATGGCGACCACGCGTTTCAAGCGTGTGTCCCAGGCTCGGGAGACGACGCCGATCGCCCCTCGGCCAATCTCTTCTTGCAGCTCATACCGGCCTGGGAGATCGGATTCGTGACTCGCGACCGATTCGTCCTCCCCCTGGGCGGTGATGAGGCGGTCAATCTCCCATTGCACCCGTAAGGAATCCGCCAGTTCGGGAAAGCGTTGCTGGTATTCCTCCAGCGTTGGGAATTCCCCCGCGTGTTCGCGAAGCACAATCTCGCTATAGACCAGCTCCAACAGCAATTCGGCGTGCTGGGAATCCGTGGCGTCACCAAAGGCAGTTGCCAATTGAGCAACGTCGGTGCGTCGTCCAAGGGCCCAGTCGGCCTCTTGGCGAGCCAGGATGGCTGTCAAACGCGACTCCCAGTCGGTTGGATGGGCGGGTTCAGCCACCGGCACCGGCACGGGCGAAGTCGTTTCGGATTCAGCCATCGTCCAGGTCCACACCCAATTCCAGCGCAGCGCGCTGGAGCGCGCGCGAGAGTCGCTTTCTAAGCACCACCGCGGTCGTCGCATCCGTGCCAGCAATCGTTTCCCAATCGATCCCTTGCCTCCGGAGCTGGAACAAGCGCCGTTCCGAGTCCGTGAGATGCCGCTCCACTTGCTCCAAGAGGTCCGTGGTACGGACGCGCGTTTGCGGATCCGTCCCAGAATCCGCCATGGACTCGGCATGCTCCTCGAGGCGAACCGTGCGGTGCCGATCTCGGCACCCCGCCGATTCGCGACGGACCAGCATGGCCAGTTTCCGCTTCGCGATGGTCAAGATCAGATTCTCCATCGCCTCGGTATTGGCAAATTCGAACTCTCCGGCCGCACAGCGAATCAGGAAGCTTCCTAGCGCCGATTGGCAGACATCGACCGAATCGGCCGCGGCCTGATAGGGCGTCCCCATAAGTCGCCGTCGAATCGCCCGGCGGATAAAGGGCTCATACTTCGCCACGAACTCATGTACGGCCTGCGGCTCACCCGATCGGAGTCGCTGGATCGTTTCGGCAAAGAGCACCATCGATCGGGCTCGGGGAATGAGACGGAATCCACAGCCACAGTCATTCCATGATCCTGGATACGGGCCCGTGATTCAACCGTTCCCGGGGAGATGTGACCATTTTTTCCAGCCCCTGGGCCAACCGATTACAAGTCCGAAGCAAGTGTGACCGAAAAAAGAAGCTTTCTTTCAGCCAGCGGCCGAATCGCTCCGGCAAAACCCATACGCAGAGAATCGGCCAGGCATATCCGAGACCTCCCATCCTTGGATCACGACGCTCAATGTCGCCGTCTCGCTCCGCGAGACGAAGCTCCACCCGAATGCCAAAGGATCGGCTCCGCGCCCCCAGTTGCTCATCTCGCGGAGCGAGATGGCTACTTTCACGCAAATCAACGTGAGCCGCGCCGACAGTCCCGTTGGAAGATAACCGGACGAGCTTTTCGCCAAACCTCGTGAACCGTGGGCTGGACACGTTCCGCAAAGTACGAATCATGGGCCGCATCGCGCCGCTTGTCGACCTCCGGAACGACATACGGCAAGGCGCCAGGGCTGCCGGCGGAAGCCACCGTGTCGGCGTTCCGTACCTCGACATCCGCGGCCGGACCCGGTGCGAAACTGCTCCGCGCGAAAGATGACGTGAATTTGTTGGCGTTCCACTCGTTGAAGTCGGACCCGTCGACGAGACCATCCGCGGTGAAATCGCCTCGGCACCACTCCGCATTCTGCGTGAACTTGTTGGCATTCCAGATATTGAAATCGGAACCGTCGACAACACCATCGAGATTGGCATCCCCCATCCGGTATACGTGCCCGGCGCCGAGGTTATGCTCGCCTGCGTCGGCCAGCCAGGCATCACGGTCCGCAAGGTCGACCAGCCCATCGCCCGTCAGGTCAAAAGCCGGGCTGTTGGCATGCGAGGCAATGTTGGCGATCAGGGCGCTGATGTCGGTACAGTCCCACAGACCGTCGTCATTGAAGTCGCCATCGGTTTGTACCAAAATCGACCCGTCGATAAAGGTGAAGCTGAACGGTGGTACGTTGGCCAGGCCACTCAGCGCCAGGGGAATGGCTCCGTTCGGTGCATTGGCGGCCACGTGGAACGTCACCTCGGCAAATTGGCCACTTGTCGAGGTCGATGGCGTCGCGCGATAGATCGCCATGCGGACCCTGCCCGCGGCGTCGTCCACGAACGAATCGAGCGTCCAACCACCCTCCGCCACAAACATGCCGGCGAGTTGAACTCCGGACGCATTCAGCCCACTGACGGCATCGAGGAGCGTCGTATCATAGTCGATCGTCAGGTCCACTCCCCACAAGCCGGAGGCGCTGTCCAGAATGCGCAGTGGCACATCCACGTTGCTACCGCGGCCACCAGGTACATTTTGATCCGCGGCGACGGTGGGATCGATCCCCGTTCCGGAAGCAATGGAACCGGCCGGCAGGTCGGGCACTTCAGGCTGCAGCGAGTTACCGAGACTCTTCCGTGCGATCCATGACACGTCCAGGCCGTCGAGCAGGCCGTTTTGAGTCACGTCCGCGATGATGACGGGATCGATCAGTCCATAGGCATCGAAGCCGCTGGTGGCGCCAACCTGAACTCCGGCAATCCAACCGGCGTCCTGGGCCGAGTATTGGCCGTCGCTGTTCGTGTCACCTGCAAAGATGGTCTTGTGTACGGCACGATCGGCCACCGCAATCGCGGTGAAACCTTCCGCAACCGTGTAGATCGCCAGATTCTCGATGCGCAGGACCTGTGCCGCGCCGTACGGCGCATTGGCGGGAATCTCTCCCAGCAGGCGCGCGACGTCGAACTGCCCGGCGGATAGGGGCGATGTGCCCGAGAACGAAAGTCGCACACGACCACTGGACACAACGTTAAACGTCGTTAGCCAACCTGCCGGCAAGACGCCCTCCATGGCCCCCGTGATATCGAGTAACGCCGAGTCGAACACCACGTCCAGATCTATGGCCAAAACATCGGACGCATCACTGATCGTGATCGGGATCCCACCCGGTCCGTTGTCGTAACCAGCATTGACCGCCTGTCCCGCCTGATTCGTGGCACCGCGGGCAAAGTCGGGAATCGAAACGACACGTGCGGACGTCGGCTGAACGGTAAACGTTCGCTGGTAATTTCCGCCAGGTACGCCGTCGCCGTCGCCGTCCAGCAAGCTGCCGTCGGCCAGGCGGAGGGCGTCGGACGAACTTCGCACGGTCAGCGTGTAGGTGTCCGGTACCAAGGGACCGCCGGTCTTGATGAATGTCAGGGTGGCCGGACCATCCTGCCATACGAGCGAGCCTCTCACCGGCCCGGTGTTCAACCCCACCAGCGTGATATCTGCCATGTCCAGCGCCGCATCGACGCCATCGTACAAATTCAGCTCACGGACATCCGGTGACTGGTTGAAGGTCAGCTCGACGGTACTTGTGGTTACCGCATGGCCATTGACCTTGAGATTCGGCATGGTGACGGTGACATTGAAACTGTCGTCGATCGTGTTGCCGGCCGAATCGGTGGCGCGGATCACCAGCATGGCGGTCCCTGTCTGATTGGCCAGCGCCAAGTGCAACCATCCGGAACTGTCGATCGTCGGAGTCACCAGCGAGCTATTCGTATTGTTGTATACGGAGAACGACAGCGACTCGTCACTGTCATCGACGTCGTCAAATATTTGGCGAAGGTTGGCGTAGAACGGCCGCGCCAAGGTGCCGCGTGGTACCTGCAGGTCGGCAATGGGATTGGCCACGACCGGAGGCTGATTGGCGACTACGTCGACTTGGAAGGTCGCCATGGAACTCGCGGTTCCGTCACTGACCGTGACGGATACGGTCTTGTTACCGGCCTGCGAGTAGGCGTGTTCCAGAGTCAGGTACCGTTCGCCGCCGGTCGACTGATCGGAAAGCGTCGTCCCATCCCCGAAATCAACAGACCAGGTCCACGAATCGTTGCCCGGATCGGTGAAAGGGATGACCCGCTGGAACAGTCGGCCCACGACGGTCGTTCCGTCGTCTTGCACATCGATGACCGGATCGGCATTTGCTACCGAGACCACTACCGTAGACGCATCGTCACCCAGTTCGTCTTGAATGGTGATCGTGACCTCGTATCCCTCGGGCCGGTCCTCGGTAAATACATAGTTGAAGCCGAATGTCTTGTCGGCATTCAAGACAACCGGGAACTGGACACCCGGGTCTCCTGGGTCCGCGGCCCGCCGCACGACGGCCGTGGCCCGCCATGGATCGGCGCCAGGATCCGTGAAGCTGCCAGTGAACAGGACCGGGCTGCCTTCGATGGCTCCGGGACTGGCAGCGACCGACTGAATGACCGGCAGCACATTCGCGACGCTGACGGCAACTTGATAGTCACGAAAGCCACCATCCCGATCGGTCACGCGACCGCGATAGATGTACATGCCATCGTTTGGCACGTGAATGGCCTGAGAACTCGACGTGACCTCGGCAATTTCAAATATCCCATCGTTATCGAGGTCGTAGCTGAACCGGAAGCCAGCCCCCATGTCGCCGGGTGACGGATCGACGATGTCCGTGAAGCCGATCGATACACCGGTCATTCCTTCAAGGATCGTACCCGATTGCAGGACATCGAACTGGGCAGTCGGCGCCGTATTGCGGACAAGGATCATGCCAGACACCGTCGTCACTCCATCATCCTTGTCTTTGACGCGACCCACAACCGTATAGGTTCCCTGTTCGGCCAGCGACACAGCGATCGATGGACTCGTCACATCGATGATCTCGTAGGTGCCGTTCCCATCGAGATCGAGGCTGAAACGGAACCCGGCCGCCAGATCGGCAGCCGAATCGACGAACGCGCTGAAATCGACCTGGAACGAAGCGCCTTCGTTCGACGTAGCGGGCAAGGTCATGGCAGCCTGCGGACTGCGATTGGAGGCCGCCACGCTCCACTGCTGCTGGCCGATCGCGCCTTCGTCGTCGGCCACGGCAAGTTCAATGAGGTACTCACCTTGATCGGACGGAACGAAATCGAACATCGCGGCTGAGCTCGTCGCGACCACGGTTGTGCCACGGCGAATGGTCCAGGCCACGGTGTGAGTATCGGCCGCCGAGGGATCGGTCCAGGTGGCGACGAGCGGGATCGGATCCGCTTCCAGCACCGCGGACGGCGGCGCCACGGACGTGATGGCGGGAGCAACATTTTCCACGGTCAACGGCGCCGACCCGACGTGCTGACCGCCATCCTTGTCCGTCACGCGCACGCGGACGCTGTGGGCCGGGCCGGAATCGTCAATGCCAAGGGCAACCAATTGCAGCCATGTCATCTCGGGCGAAACGCCCAGCACGTTTTCATCGAAGTCGCCGTCGTTGTCGATATCCCAGGCGAACGTCAACAGCTCTCCGGCACCGCCGGCATCGAAGGAGTTCGCTGCGCTGAGCGACACCCCTTGACCTTCATCCATGACATAGGGTCCACCGGCATGGGCCACCGGATCAACGTTGTTGATCGTGACCATGGCCGGAGTCGACAACACGGCCTGCCCGCTGCCGTCAGTGACCCTCACACGCACCGGGTGTGAACTGGGGCCGTCGCCAAACCCGTGGTTCACCAACTGCGCCCAGCTCACCGTCGGATTCGCGCCGGTCACGTTTTCATCGAACAGGCCATCGCCGTTGACGTCCCACACGTAGACCAGTGTGTCGATGTCACTTGCCGACCCCTGAAGTACGAGCGATTCGCCTTCACGGATCACGTACGGTCCACTCGCACTGACATTGGCCGGAAGCACGTTGTTGATGAAGAGTTCAAACGTTGCTGACCGGGAAATCGGGTCGCCCCCCTGAGGATTCACAAACCCGGTCACCGTGACTTCCACGAAGATACGGCCATCGTTCGTGGGTCGGAAGCTGGCCGTATTGTCGGAGAACGTCACGGAGTCATGCGGCGTGCCATAGGTGCTCCAGGTATAGGTCGGCGTTTCGACCAGCGAGCCTGTATCCACCAACGCCGTAAACGATACGACTTGCCCCTCATGAACCGGCGCGAGGATGGGACTGCCACCAACCGTACCCTCGACTCGCACCAACTGCGTGTTATCGAAGTTGTAGTAGATCAAATGATCGGCGTTCATGTAGGGACTGAACGAGTACGGAACGCTGGACGACCATCCCGGCTGGGCGACCTCGGCAAGGGTCCAGTTCGAGCCGCCGAATGTCGGAATGTCTCGGAACGCATATTCCCCATTGCGGTCCGTGAGCGTCGCATAGTCGGGAGTCTGATCGTTGTTGATGTCCAACGTGATCTGCCATCCTTCCACTGGGTTACTGCCAGAGGCAAGTTTGTGGCCGTAGATGCTGGTCAGTGTCGTGAACGGGTGCTGCTTCAGCAGATCGAAGGATTGCTTGGCCGAGCGACCGAGAATCTGGCCATCCAGCGCGTCGGTCGCAGTGACGGTCACCGTCGTTGTGCCTGCCGGCAGCTGCCCATAGTCAACCAGCAATAGGTTGCCGTCGCCGCTGAGCATATAGGCCCCTAAGGGGAGATCCACGGAGTACACAATCGTGTCGCCGTCGTCGTCCGATGCGTAAAGCGGGATGGCAAGGAGGTTGCCAAAATCCAGGACGGACTGATTCGGAATCGGCTGGAGCACGGGAGCGGTCTGATCTGGTGTAAAGGCAACTTCCTCGTAGCTCGTGGCAAGATTCTCGCAGCGGGAGTGGAGCTGGGGTACGTATCCGTTTCGTGAATCATTGTCGAGAGGATTTCCCAACAACGACACTTCGGTTAATGACGGAAGGGTGCCGGTCACACGGACGAAACGGACCGCATCGGCTACGACGATTCCATCCGCCTGGGCGGCAAGTTCCAAGAGGACCCCTGAGTTCTGGGGGTCCGTCACATCGAATTGACCCACCTTCTGCCAGGGAATCCCGGCGACTGTGGCACCCGTAGGGGCGAAACGTTGATTGACCGCGGCAAACGTCTGCGGCGTCACACTGCCACTACCCGGTGGGTATTCCGTTATCGAATACGTTGCGGAGGTCGCACGATCGGAATTGGGCAGCCAGGTGCTCCACACCTCGTACGTACCAGGGAGCAAATCGGCCACAAACCAATCGGCGGAATTGGCATTCGTGGCGGACGTGCCATCGACCCAGAAGTAGTCTCCTTCGTCCGCTCCGCTCGCAGGGTGAATATTTCGTACCCAATCCGAAGTGATGGCACTTGGCGGAGCGACCTTCGTCTCTCCCACGAACCAGCCCACGTCGGCAATGGCATTTTGGTCCAGGTAGACGTATTTCAGCGAGTCGATCGAGGCAAGCGAGCGAGTCGGATCGACCAGAGCCTGGTCCCGCAAGCTGAGGGATTCAAGGTGCACCAGGCCGGTCAGACTGGCTACCTGGGCATCGCCAACGCCCAGGTTTGGCATCGAGTTCGGATTGCGTCCGTCGACACTCAGCATCCGCAGTTCTGTCAGCGTGGCGAACGAGGCACCGGATTCCGCGACGTATGAATCGTCGGCCGACAGCGACCTGAGAGTATGGATCGAATAGATCGGCGACAAATCGCCGACGCCCGTTCGGTCGACGGAGAGGTGTTGCAGGCGACTGGTGCCGCGAGGCTCATCGGTGCCTGACTCAATGGCCTGCTCCAGCAATCCAAGCGAAAACAATCCCGGATTACCGGCCAGATTCAGGGCCCGCAGGTTGGTGGCGAACTGGATGCCATCGAGATCCCCGAACAGATCGCTTGTAGCGCCGTGCGACACATCAAGGGCCACAAGGCTTGCCATGTCACTGGCCCGAATCGGGCGCGCCACTTTGCCGGCCGGCGTAATGGGGATGCCGAGTTGTTCCGCTGCCTGCCGCTGAAGGGTGCTGCTGACCGAGAAAGGTACCTCACGATCCAGCTCGGCCGATGGAAACTGAGCGACGGACTCAGATGCCGCCACGTGGATCGTCGGATAGTCGTGCGACGGATCGAAATCGTGGATTTCCGGACCGTCGAGGAATACAAGAGTTGTCGAGGACGCCAAGGTGGCCTGAACCACGTCGGACACAAACTGGTCCCGACCCTCTCCGCCGTGCAGTCGATCGAAATCCTTATTGCCGACGATCGTATCGTTGCCGTCGTCGCCCTGGATACGGTCGCGATCCGCCAGTTCGTACGTCGCCGTGCGCGTTTGCCCGGCCGCCGGTGGGTCGATCTCGAGCTCAAGGGGGAGCGTGGCGGTCACGGGTTGGTCTTGGGGCGTGTGAACCCGCAAGTAGTAATCTCCTGCGTCCATATTCCGCATATCCACCGCAGCCTTGTCTTGCGCGACTACTCGACCGTTCGCGTCCAGGACATCCATCAAGACGCCCGTTGAGGGCAGGATGTTGAGTCGCGTCTGGCCTGCGACTGCGTGGTCATACCGAGAGGCGCGGATGAACAGTGCGACGTTGCGATCCGCCGTCTGAAGACGAAACGTCAAGTGTGTCTTTCCCGAACGCAAGGCTTCTCGTACGGCCTCCGTCACCTCGATGGTCACCACGCCAGATTCGGCCGTGACAGCGGTGGAAGTGGTTGTTCGCGCGGTGTCGACCAGGTCGCCCTCGTCGATGGCATCGTTGCCCTCGCGGAACAATGCCTCCGCGGTCAACGTCACGCCCAGGTTATCGATAATCCTCCTCGTTCCGCCCGCTGTTCCATCGCTTGAGAACACCTCGAACTGCAACTGAGGACTGGTTGGTTCGGTCCACCGGTTGTATCCCGCGAAGAACAACTTCGAGCTGCCTGACGTCAGGATGCTATTGTAGTGCAGGCCGTCGGAACTCCCCGGCATCACATCCTGAACGCGGCTCGTCCCCGCTTCCGTCCCATCCGTCCGATGGAGTTCTCGGCCGCCGTCGCTTCCGATCGCGGAAAAATAGAAATAGTTTCCAAGCATTGTTCCGCGAAGGACGGCTGGGTCGCCTGGCTCCGTGTTACGAGGATTGGCACTTGACGGAGTTCGATTCAAATCCGAAACCAGGCGGGTACCCGCGGACGTACCATCGCTCATCCAAAGTTCGCGGCCGAACTCGCCCGTGTTGTCGGCCGCGAACAGCAGCCGCGGACCTTGGCCAAAGTCCGCTTCGGCCAGCCCTGGAGCAATGCCCAAACCGAAGCTTTGAATCGAATGGGCGATCGACGATCCGAAAGACACGGTGGACAGTTCGTGGCCATTCACGAAAAATAATTTGTCGCCGGCACCGCGGATTTCGCTCACGCCCGTCACGGGCAATCCGCCCAAAGTCACAGGTGAGATCGACAGGCTGTTTCCGACAGACGTGATTCGCAACAAGGAGTAGGCTCCCAACGACGGCAAGTACCCCCGCAGGAACACCTCGCGAGCTCCAGCTGACAGAACATCGTCAAACGTCGCCGGTGCATACGCATCGACATCGCTTTGTACAAGGGCCGGCGCCCCAGCGCCGGGTGAGTACCGATACAGCCCGGCCGTACCTCCCCCGTTACTCACAAACAACAGGTTCGGCGTACCGTCCAGATCGAGCGGATGGATATCGCCTTGCACGAACCAGGTGTCGGTGCCGGGCAGGAAACTCGTTCCGGTGGCCGCGAGAGGATCGAGCTTGCGGATCGGACCAAGTGACGCTACCGAGAACACGATATCCGGGCCGACTTGAACGATATCCCCGATGTCCACGACATTCGTGGCAACACGAACCGGCATGTCCCAACCGGACGACATTTTCCACATGCCCCATTGGTCGGAAGGCGGCAACGAAGGTGAATGCGCGGCAAAGTAGAGGTCATTGCCCAGCTCCTTGAGCGATCGCACGTCCTGAAAATAGGTCGGCGTGCCATCGGCCACGCCGTTTCGTATCTGCCGAGTCCCATCACCCGTTCCATCCGTGACCCACAGCACGGTCTCCAGCGACCGGTTCTTCATCACGGTGAAGTACCGGTCACCGACCGCTACTGACTCGGCTGGCGGGAAGGGATTCTGGTCAATGGGGTTGTGTGGGAATTCGTAGACATGACTGGTGTAATCAAGCCGCAGTGTCGCGTGATCGACCGAGGCATCCGGATTGTCGCGTAGGTGAATCGCTCCGGAGAGATCGTATTCCAGGTATCCATCGCGTAGATACGTGGGATACGCTTCACCGACGTAGACTTGAGTATTGTCGCCGTTCAGTGCGCCACCCAGTGTGACACCCGGTTCGCCATCGACGCGGAACGAAGTATCGTTGGCTGTCGACTGGAGTGAAATCGTCTCACTGGCCCATGGCGACACACGGATCGCGTCCCCCGGCAGCCCGTCTCCGAGCGTGCTGAAGCGGTACCACCGCTCATATTGCCCCGCGGTCAACTGGTAGCGTGTGTCGGCGGAGTCGGCGTTCTTGAAGATTGCCGGCTGACCGTTAGCCCGATCGACAAGGTAATCCCCGCTTCCTGTAATCGTGCGATTCGTGAGGACGTCGAAGTCCTGCCGCACTGCCCCCTGCACATGCGAGCCCGCAATCGAAAAGACGCGGCCCGCATCGAGCCGCAAGCCGGAGCCGGACGATACGTCCGCCGATGTGGCCGCCACCAGCAGATCATTCACGCCATCGGCATCAAGGTCATTGAACGACGTGGCTGAGAGTCGATCGATGAATCCGCTGCCGCTGTCGGACGTGATGGTCACATCGGCCTGGTCGGCCAGGACAAAGTTCGAGGGCTTACTGGCAATGTCCCAAAGTACGTACAACGTGCCAGCCGTCGCCACGGCATTATTGTCGGCTTGGGTTTCCAATACCGCCAAATCCGCAAGACCGTTGCCATTGAAGTCACCGGCATTCGCTGAGAGTGTGACACCGGTATTCGTTGCGTTGGCTCGAATGACCGTCGGCGTCGTCACTTCCGCCTCCACGAAACTGAGGTCATCGAGCATGAAGTCGTTGGGAAACGAGAGATTGCTGACATTGACAATACTGAGTTCCACGGGACCGGACGTGGAGGCGGTGTACTGGGCAACAAACGTTTCCCACGTCATCGCGCTGGATGCCCCCAGAATGGGTCCGATCTGATTTCCGTTGACGGCCAGGCGAAGTTGATAGCCATCGGTACCCGCATAAGTCGCCCAACCCCAAAGGCCAAATTCGTAGGTTTGTCCTTGAACCACGTCGACCGTCTGGTACCAGATGCGTTTGGTTCCGGCCGTGGCGGTACTGTCGCCGTTAAAGTTCATGCGGCCAGGACCGGAGACCGTACGAGCCGGTCCCCACGCTGAGCCAGGGTCGTGCGGTGTCGCCCACCACGACCCCTCCACGGAGTTTCCTTGCGGCGTATGGAGGTAATCGGAGTTGATGCCAGACAAGCCAGATTCAAAATTGCCGTTCTGAATCAGGCTGGTTGCCGCCGGGTCTCCGCCACGCCGAATCCACAATTCTCGCTTGTCGACACTGTAGATCGCAGTGTCGTCATAGCCGTCGGCCTTCGATGACTGTTTTGATCCAATGTCGCCCAGTGGATAGACTGTCGCGGCTCTTGGCTGCATCGACATCGAGCTGCCCATCGGCAAGATATCGTTTGCCTGATCGAACGTTGTGGGAGTCGTTCCGCCATGGAACACGTAACCGGCAACGTGGACGGGATTCGACCCGGTAACGGCAGTCACCATCACATCGTCCAGCCCGTCGCCGTTGACGTCGCCTGCGTTTGCAGCCCGGAAGATGCCAGCCGTAGTACCCGTGAGCGTGGCTAACAGTGACACGTTACCGCTTGCCAACTCCGACCCGCTGAAGATCCTCAACCTCGGCGGGCCGTTCGGTCCCGTATCCGGTTCAAATACGGCGACGTCATCGTATTCATGGAGTTCACGGTTCCAATTGACCCAAAAGACCTGCACCGGCGACGTGGCCTGTGCGTCGACCGCAATGGGGTTGAACAGTTTGTGGTGGATTGGCGAAGGAGCGCCGTCGGTGATTTGAGCGATGCCATTCACGTCACGCGGCAGGACTTCCGAGCCGACAATGACGGACAGAGTGACCAGCCCACCTGCGCGCCAATGGAAAAGGAGGTCCTGCTTCGTATCTGGACCGGTGGGGGATGACGGCAGGATATTACCCGAACCAACAGCCAGATTTCGATAATAGGTCGCTGGCGACGACGTGTTCACGATCAGATCGGCGCGATCCTCGATCGAGTCCTTGGCCGAAAGGTCGACGGGACCATATGCGATGTAGGTCGCGAACTGTCCGTCGAACGCAAAGTCGTCATAATGGTCGCCGTTGATGTCGCCGATGTTGCGCGGCGGACCGATCCTGGCGTTCGCCACGGAGCCTTCAATCGCGGGCGCTGCAAAAATTTCATGGATCGTTTGCTGCTCGTTGGTCAGGTCGATGCGACTGTTCGCGACGATCATGGTGGAGGCTGTCAACGGGATCGCCAAATTGTACTTCGCCGGAACCGGAGACTCATCGACCGCCGGTGGGAGCGGGTTGCTCACCAGCGAGTCGCCGGCGTAGAACGCCAATTGGGTGCCGTTGCTTTGGTCGACGACGACGAAGTCCGCCAGGCCATTGCCGCTTCCGCCTATGTCGCCCACCGGCACGAGACTTCGTTGTCCCAGCGAAATCCCATTGAAGTCGCCGAAATAGGGGGTGGCGGTTTCAAACGCGGCCGCCGCGATGCCGGTGAAATCATTGGCCAGCGCACCGGCGCTCCCCGAACTCACATAGATATCCGCGGTCAAATGCAGGCGTCCAAACCCATTCTCATCAATGGGATCGACCGACCTCAACTGCGTCACAGCCAGATCACTGCCCGACTGACCGTCAACATTCCCCAGCGCGACAAGACCCGCAGGACCTGCGGGACCAATCGCCAGTTCGCCTGCCGGAATGGACCAGAGACTCGCACCAGAGACAACATACGAACGGTAAGGACCAACGTCAGCGATCAGGTCAGGAGCTAGCGATCCGATGACATCGCCAGCAGTCCACAAATGGTTAAAGGCTGTGCCCGGTAGCATCCACACCCTGGCGGCATCGCCAATCGCATCCAGTTGCGATCCAGCAGCCCAACTGGCGGACGGCGCATAGACCAGTAACTGTCCAGAGGAGGTTGCCACCGCGAATTCGTCGCCGCCGGTGGCGTCCAAGTTGCCAATACGGCCGATGGCCAATGGCTGCGAGGATGCAAAATCGATCTGCACGAGATCGCTGAAACTCAACTGCACTTGCTTGACTCGAAGTGCAACGTCGTCGACGTAAAATCCCTCAAAGTTGTTGGCAATTTCGTCCACGCTGTCAAATTCAAAGCCAAGATAGACGGTCTGTCCCGCCCAACCGGTGAAATCCACCGTCGCCGTTCGCCATTCGCCATGTTCTCCCAGACGCACCGTCCCGGAGTGATTGGAAATGAGTGTGGAGACCATACCCCCGCCCGGCGGAAATGCTGGATCTGCGGAAAGGTTGACTCGTGCGTGGTCCCAGTTCACCGCACCCTGATTCGTTCCCGCCGGGTTTTCAGTATCCAGAAGATACGAAAAGGACAGCGTAATCTGCGTGCCGGACGGATAGGCCGACAGGTCCATGGCACGATATGCTCGGCCGTGCACGCGCGATGCAGGTGACGTCTCAAATGTTCCGGCCGTGTCGTCACCAAAGTACAGGCTATCGGCACTTGAGTGGCCTGGGTCACTACTTCGCCGCGTCGACAGGTTCCACAGATTGGGAAAGTCCTGAACTTCGGAAGTTTCGAATACCGTTCGGGCCACGAACGAAAACCCTTCGGCCGATGCGCTTCCCGCGTCGGTGAAATCCACGGAGTACAGATCGGGCGTGGACGGAGACGACCAGCTCCTCCATTGAGTCGACCCGTACATGACGTACACGTCGTATCCATCCGATAGTGCCAGATCGTCCGTTCCGTCAGCGTCTTGATCGCCAATGTTGGCAACCGTTGTATATGGCAGGTTGACGATGACCACATCCGCGTTCGCGTCCAGATCAATCGTTGGCACACCAACCAGATCATCACGGCCAAAGAGGATACGCGCGCCTCCATTTCCGATGATGGCGAGATCGCTAAGCCCATCCGCGTTGAAATCACCGTGAGCGACCTGTTCCGGCCGGAAGGTCCCGTCGCCATCGGGGTCGGTGATCGTAAACTGCACGTCGGGCGTGGCGAATTCCGGATCGGTCATCGATTCCGTGCCGAAATAGACCTTGGCCTGGAGCCGGCCATCGCCCTGCGTGGAGAAACCGCCGATAAAATCGTTGTGACGATCGCCATTGAAGTCCCCGATCGGGATGTACGCCGGTCGCGTACCGGCGCCGACGTCCAGAATCCCCAGAGCGTGCGAGGCATCGACGTGAACCGTCGATCCGACGCCGCTCGGCGGCGGCTTGATCGTCAACGTATAGTTTCCCATAGTCGCGGGCGGGTTGCCCACATCCAGGTCAAAGCGGTCGACTTGCGAAGGAACCAGACCAAGATCACTGCTCTCCGATTCGTTCAGCGCACTGATCCCGAACGTCGTCGCGGCGCCTGTCAGCCAGATCCCGATGCGACGGTTGCCGCTGCCCGGCACGTAGTCGACATAAAGATCTGACCTCGTCCGTCCCATCCGCTGCAACGCATCACCGACGCGTTGTCGCATGTGGTCAACGATGCCTGCGGGCAGCGTACCAGCATCAAGGACAACTTCATCAGTTTGACTGTCGAGATGAACGGAAAAGGTGATTCCTGCCGACAGTGTCGCAACCGCGGATCGCCCAATCACGCCCAATTGGTTCGGATTCACGACGTGGACCAGGTAGTACCCCGGCACTCCGCTGTACGTATCGACGGGGATCGGCCGCAGCGCGGCCCCGGGATCGGTGTCGCTCGCTGCAAACAAGTGCAACAGTTGACCAGGGTCGGACGATGCATCGGTGTAGCCGAACGCACCTAGTAGATCCTGGCTGCCGGCCGGAGTGTCCGATATGTCCAGTCGCACCATGGACCTGAGCACCTGAGCTGCCTTGGCCTGCCCGTAGGATTTCAGTGCTTCAGGGGTTTTAAACACGTACCAGTCGCCACGATCCCCCTGGCTCAGCGACGCCTCAATCGTAACCGGCGCCGCTTGCCGCAGTTGCAGAAGCATGGCCTCAGTAAGGTGCGTCGCCGACGCAGGTTCATCATTGGCCCGGCCACCCAAGAACTCGTAGCGATCGGGAAGCGACGCGTGCGTGTCCCCGGCAAGGTGATCGTTTCCCGAGCCGCCGCGGATGTCGTCCTGCCCACCGCCTCCGCTGAGCACGTCGTCACCGTCCCCTCCTTCGACCGTATCGTTCCCGGCGCCGCCGAACAGCCGATCGCTCCCCAAGCCGCCGCGAATTACCAGATCGGGATTGCCGCGCTGCGGACGCACGTCGGGACCATATCCCCATTCCGATCCGCGGATTTCGTCGTACTCGGCATCGGCGTGAACCTCGTCGTCACCTGCCTGTGTGTCCATGACCGCATGTTCGACGTCGACGGTCGTGTAATAGGAATAGTGCTGCAGATAGCCTGCTTGCGGCGTTCCGCTGCCGTCGACGTACTGCTGAGCAATGAACTGACTCGTACGCGTATCCCAGACCCGTGCGGTAAGTTCATGCCGATGCAGATTGTTGTTCCAGCGAACGGCGACGAAATCGTCGATGGGATCCCCCTGAGGATCGAGGTCTCCTCCGAGGAACAATACCTGGTCATTTCCGTCACCTCCGTCGAACCGATCCGAAAACGTCGGCAAGAGAGTCACCTGATCTCCAGTTTGCAATAGTCGCGCCGTCGACTTGAGCACTGGCAATGCGTCCGGAACGATCTGGAAGATGTCGTGGCCGTCTCCGCCCCACAACAGGTCGGGCGCTTGACGATCGTCACCACCGCTGAGCACGTCGTTTCCGTCGCCGCCCAGCACCCAGTCTTCCCCGGTCGCCCCTCGGAGGATGTCATTACCGACTCCACCCAAGAGGATGTCGCGGCGATCGATGATGATGGGATCCGACAGGTCGGTCACATGACGTGCCGACAGATCAAGCAGCTCACTTCCCCCCAACAGCGGGATCAGTTCATACTCGCCCGCCGCCAGCCCCGTGATCTGCAAATAGTAGTCGACGCTTGGCAACAGCGCGCCCAAGGAAAGCTCACCTGGTTCCCCCACGAATGCCGATACCGGGGTACCGATTGACCCTCCCGCGGCATCTCGCAAGTGGATCGTGGCGGTCGACGCACCCTGAAGCAGGTTGAGCAGCAATCGATCCCTGCCGGAAGTCGCCGACTCGACTTGGAAGCGATACCACGCCGTGTCGGATGCATCGCGCAGCGGCCGACCCACAATCGAACGGTAATCGTCCAACGTACCGGCGATCGCTGTCGCCGACGGTTGGTCCGTATTGTTCGACGGACCGACGACGAATTCCAGCTCGTACTCCGTCGGCACGAGATTGGATTCCACGCGAAGGAAATATTCAACTCCTTGACTGAGACCGGTGAGTGACACAATGCCGTCAGTCGTTGCGGGGCGAATGACCGCGTCGTTGGCATTCCGCAGCGTGATCTGCATTCCATCGTCGGACGAAAGCGAAAGGATCCGCAAGTAGTCGGATGTGCTGTTGTACAAATTGCCGAGCGTGAACCGGTAATAATCCACGTCGGTGGGTGAATCGATCGTCAGACCCCGGAGCACGCGGGCGCCCATGGTCTCGGGTGACGAGTTGGATGCGACGAGCAGAGGCGGCTGCGGAGCCGGCGGCCAGGCCGTCTGGATCGTACCGTTTCCGAATCCATTCGAACGATTGTCCGTCTGATCGATCAGGATGGGGGTCCCCGATACATATTCGATCGTGTCGTCACCGGCGCCGCCGTCGGTCCATACGGACTTGACGACGGTTGGCCCGACGATCACGTGATCATTTCCGGCAAGCGCATCGACGAGGATCGCAAGAAAGTCACCTTCGCGCGGCAATAGCGAGCCCAGGCCATACGATCCACCAAACGCGTTGCCCGATACCTGATTCGGGCGGAGTCCCAGCTGTTCCTGCGCGGATATCGACGCCGCATAGATCTCCAGCGGCAATTGGCGTCCGGACTGCCCCTCCACTCGCACCAGGCTCAGAACCGCGCCGCTGAGCCGCGCCGCAAGGTTTACTCCCGAGGGGATCGCGGCCTGAATGGCATCCACCAGATCACGAGCCGACGCGTTGGTCGCTGTACTATCCGCCGTTACGTTGATCGGTATCACTTGACCGTCGATCAGGACCGAGAACGCCACATCCTGGGTCAATTGACCGTTCGTCGCGAGCGGAACGCTGCCGAGCAGCGTCTGGCCATGAAATGCGTCATCGGGATCCCAGACAAGGCTGCCATCATCGTTTCTGGCGCCAAAGTCCAGCCGTACCTGGGCGTCAAACGTGAAGTTGCCGTTGTTCTCGGTGAGCCTCGTAATCAGGTGATGCCCTTGCAGTATGCCCGGCTCGGTGACGAAGTCGACATGGATCGTATCTCGCAGGTTGCTGCCACCGTAGTACCACACGTTGTCGGTACTCTGGGCGTACGTCTTCCATTCCTGGCCCGCCAGGCCTTCATCCATGTTCTCGAACTTGCCTCCGCGTCGATCGAACAACTCGTCCTGACCGGCATCCGTGCCGTTGCCGTAAAGAAAATCGAGTCCCGTTCCACCGAACAGCCGGTCTGCTCGCGGTCCACCCAGGACGCGGTTCAAACCGGTATCTTCGAGTTCTCGCGGCCCGCGCGCTTGCCCCTGCGGCGGGTCGTTCATTCCATCTTCATCCTCGTCGAGTACTCCGTTGTTGTTATTCCGATCACCATCGTCATCGAAGAGCATGCCGTTCTCGTCAACGAAGACTCCAAACTGTCCGATGGAGGGATCTTGCGACCAGGCATACAGTTCATTGGTTCCCTGGCCACCCAGCAGGTCATCGTTTCCGGCCCCCGCATACAGCACGTCGTGATCGTCCACCGCGCCTTGGTTCCGGCCGCCGTCTCCCCATAGTTGATCGTTTCCGGCATAACCGTGGATCGTGTCATCCCCACGCCCTCCGTCGATCCGGTCGCGAGCATTCGACCCCCTCAGCAAATCGTTGTCGGGGCCGCCGTCGATCACGCCAACCCAGTCGTTACTCCGGCTGACCAGGTCCGAGACATCCAGCGGCATGAAGGTCGACCCGTCGCACGACGTTGTATCGATGGGAATGAACTCCATACGGTCCGCGCCGCCCAAACCACTGATGCGGAATTGCTCGACGAGTGGAACGCCGTTCAGGTCAACCGAACCGACGAACGAGCGCCAATCGGCGTGGAAGGTCCGCCCGTTGTAGTCAATGACCATCCGCGAGTAGTGGACCGGATCGTTGGGCTGCGGATTGGCGGGTGCATATCCTCGTTGACCGATTTGGATCACATCGGCCGCATTCGTCCCTTCGATCAGCAGGATATCCGTGGCATGATCATCGGACGCCAGATCGCCGGGAACATTGCCATGGTGTCCGTCGAACGATTCGGGCTGAGTCGACGAAAAGGCAATGTACTGCGGATCCGTGTAAGCCAGATCGGTATCGAGCACGATCTGATCAATGTCGCCGCCGCCGTAGACCGTGTCGCTGCCATTTTGCCCTTCCAGCCAGTCGCCGTCCGCACCACCCCAAAGCGTGTCGTCGCTGCCGCCGCCATACAGTTTGTCCTGACCGGGGCCGCCGAAAATCAAATCGCTGCCACCGATGTAGGCCTTGTAGGGGTTCTCGACGTAGCCCCCCCAGACACCATCTCCCTGGATTGTGTCATTACCACCGTCGCCGTAGATGGTCTCGCGACGGACACCGCCATACAGCCAATCGCCGCCCGATCCGCCGTGGAGTTCATCGCCAGGAAGATCTGCGTCATTCACGGTATCCATGATATTGGCGCTGAACGAGAACCCGTACAGATAGTCGATGTCGTTGCCACCAAACAAGCGTTGGCCAACGAGGACCTGCCCTCCCGCACCGGTTCCGGCATCGCCACGGAGTCGATCGGTACCGGCGTCTCCGAAGAGTTGATCGATTCCCTCCTCTCCGCGTACGAAGTCTTCGTTAGCGCCCCCCCGCACGACGTCGTCGCCGCTGCCCCCGCGTACGGCATCGTTTCCGGCGCCGCCATCGACGTAGTCATCTCCTGAATCGCCGGAAAGTTCGTCCGCCAGGCCGCCGCCCCAGATCCAATCGGTATCGGCGCCGCCGAAGATTGTGTTTTGGCCGTCGGTCACCTGTCCTTCAATCGATTGGCCAGCGACAAACACCGGCACGATTCGTCGCATGCCTGACGCATCCGACCACACGGCACCCGCAAAGTTGGTGGCAAATGCAAAGAAGTTCGGATCGTCGCGCAGGAACTGATCGTGCGCGAGCGCGGCATCGCCGCCCCACAATACGTCACGCCCAGCGTCGCCATGCAGGACATCATGGCCCTTGCCGCCGACAACAAAATCGTCTCCGCCGCCGCTCATGACGACATCGTTGCCGTCACCCGCGTCGATCCGGTCTTTGCCGCCGCCCGTCGAAATGACATCGTCGCCCAGTCCGGCCAGGATGGTATTGTCGCCATCGCCGGTGTTGATCGCGTCGTTGCCAACGCCTGCATCGATGAACTTGGTGCCATGTCCAGTCTGAATGCGATCGTCTCCGGACGACGTGTCGATCTCATCCATTCCCGCGTACGACGTGACAACATCATCTCCGAAGTAGGATCGGATGATATCACGGCCGGCGCTGCCGTAGATCTGATCGGCATGTGCGGACTCGGCGCCGCCAGGGACTGAGCTGGCGCCGGCCGGATCGCCGTGCACTTCATTGACGACCGTCGTGCTCGCGCCCCCGCCAAGCACTGCCAGGTACACCGTATCGGCGCCCCAGCCCGCGAAGATCTGATTACTGCCGCCGAGGGCCTGGAGAACGTCATCTCCCGCGTTGCCGTAGAGTAGATCGTTCCCGATGTCGCCGTAGATCATGTCCGCACCACCAGCCTGGTCGCCGTCCGACGCGTCCATCTGGTCACCAAAGACGACGTTGGTGTCTTGGACACTGCCGCCGCCAGTTTCATTCAGACCCGCAAAGACCGTGTCCTTGCCCAAGCCACCCGCCACCCGATCGGATCCGGCACCAGCGTAGATGGTGTCGTCCCCTTCGCCCGCGTCGATGCCATCCGCGCCATCAAACGTCACGATCAGGTCATTTCCACCGCCCCCCGTGACATCGTCGTTTCCGAAGTCGCCATAGACGACGTCGTCACCTTCGCCCGCATCGATGACATGCGTCGCGCCCGACTCGCCGCGCACCGCTTCACGTGTACCGATGCCGCCGGCTTGAATCGTATCGGAGCCGGCCGCGCCATCCAGCGAATCGCTTCCGGGGCCGCCGAACAGGAAATCGTCCCCCTCGTCGCCATGGATCCTATCCGCGCCGCGACCGCCATCGAGCCGGTCGTGTCCCAGGCCGCCGTGCAGCTCGTCGTTGCCGTCCCCCGATTCGACCACATCCTCGCCATCCCCGGCATGAATCACATCGTTACCACGCCCGCTGTAGACGTGATCCATTCCGGCACCGGCGTAAACGACATTGTTGCCATCACCAGCCTGAATGGAATCATCACCCGCGACGGTGTTCTGAACGTCATCGCCCCAAATGATGTCGACGCCGCGGTCTCCGAAGAGCCGGTCGTTTCCGGCTCCACCCACGAGCGTATTGGTCGAACTACTTTCGGTGCCGGTTTCCGCGACACCGGCAATCAGGAGGTCGTCCCCGTCGTCTCCCGCCAGAGAATCACTTCCCAGACCGCCGACCAGACGATCCACGCCCGCGCCGCCACGGAGCTGATCGTCGCCCGCGCCGGCGTCCAGCATGTCGTCATCGTCGTTTCCATCGAGGTAGTCATTACCGAGGTCTCCCTTGAGGACATCCGCACCGGCGCCACCTTCCAGCCGATCATCGCCATCTTCCCCGCGAAGTTGATCCTCCCCGAAGTCGCCCCACAGTCGATCGTTTCCGACTCCCCCGGATATCACGTCGTTTCCGGCGCCTCCGTGGATGACATCATCCGCTTCGCCACCCACGAGCTTGTCGTCCGCGTCACCCCCTTGAAGCGTGTCGCGGCCCTGGCCTCCGTGCAGCTCGACAGGAATGGTGACACCTGGATTGACAAAGATCTCGTCGTCTCCACCGCGGCCGTCACCGATGATGGAGACCACTTCGTCGTAATCGAACAAGACCGCATTGCTTCCGCGCCAGCGTGTGACACGCACCGATCCGCCTCCGCTTCGCGGCTCAATCACAAATCGCTCGCTGGTGTCGTTCGTATTGAGCTGCAGCACTCCGTTTTTCAAACTGGCCGGACGAGCCCCATCGTCCGCTGGCACGGAACTGCTACAGGATGTGGAAAAGTCGGTGGAGAAACTGGTGAAGACCTTTTCTTCGTTCAGGATCACGACTTCTTCCGACCAGAAGCCCAGGTCGATGCTCCCCTTGATCTTGGCAAAGGCCTTTAGACTGGCCTCGATGCCACCGCGAATGTCGAATGCGCACCCAAAGCCCTTGGCGATCCCTTGCGACAATTCGTCCAAGTAGACCTTGCCGTCTTCGTTAGGATCGATGACGTCGATCTGAATGTTCGCATCAAGCCCGCCACCAGCCCCCACGTCGAACTGAAATTGCAATGGCGATGCGGCCGGGATGGGGGGACTGATGATCCCAACCCCGGCCAACAGGTGTCCATCGAGCGCGAATTCTGGCTTGTCGATCCCGTTCGCCGTCTTGTTATCGTTGATGTAGAAGCCGTTGAAGATGTGTTCCACGTCACCCGATTTGGCGAAGTCGCGCAGTCCCTTCGTATCGAATCCCAGGTTGATCCTGGCCTGAGTCCGCAGGTCCCCTTTCAGTGCCCCGAGCCCTGACGTCACGTAGAGTGGCGAAACAAAATCGAGGCCGGCCAGAGGATCCAAGTCCGGGTCGACAAACGGCCCGAGGCCCCAGGTGATCAAGTCCACGTCACGCCCCAATAACAACCCGATGGCGGCGGCCGGGTTTTCAATCAGCGGGAACTTGGGAGGCGGGAACGCGTCGCCGCCAATGATGGAGATTGCCCCTCGCACCGCCGAAAGCATGCTTTGGATCGATGCGTTATCGAACGGCAACAGGTTCAACAGGTCGAGATCCGAAAACCCACCCGCCGTTTGTTCGCGCGGCGTGGCCTGCCCCAAGCTACCGTGGCTGCGAATGTCCGTAATCCAAAAGTCCTTGACCCGGACCTGGATTTCACCATTCGCGTTGACATGGTCGAGCAGGTCGAGCACCCGATCGACCGCGCGTACCACCCCTTCTGCCGCCTCCAATGTACGCGGCCCGACAAATGCTTCGGCCACCAGTCGAACTACGCGGAGCAGGGAAAAACTATCGCCCATCAGCTCCGACAGCAGTGGAATGGGAGCCGTCATCACGTCCAGGACCGCCCCCACGGGCCGGAGCACGTCGTCCATTTCTCGCAGGAACGGAGCGACAATGTTGTTGATGGCACTCCCAGCGTCGAGGTACGTATTGGTGAAGCCAATCAAGGGCTCACTGCCAAAGGAACCACCGCCATTCGGATTCGCGGTGTCGAATTGCCATTGCAGAATGAACTCGCTGGCCAACGACGGAAGGGCCTGGTTGCCACCCAGCGTCGTACGTAGATCGAGATGCAGATTCGCCCCACCACTGAATCGGGCCGACACCACACTGTCGAATGGCATCGAACCGATTTCCGCAAGTGTCAGACGATGGTCGGGACCACCCTTCAGATCGACGGAGACCATGCCTCCCAATTGGCTTCGGCCCAATGGATCATTCGGGGCATGGTCGCGCGCTGTAAGCTCCAGGAATCCCAGGCTACCGGTCGCTTGCAAGTCCGGGATCGTCGCGAGGATCTCGTATTGCAGTTCGTTGGTGGCTCCGGTTTCGATGTAGAAACCGTCGCCCCGATGGAGTCCCATCGTGAGATTCATCGTGCCGCCGATTTGAAGTCGGACACCACCGTCGATATCGAGCCCCAACATGGGAAGTCCGATGTCAAACTCGATCGGAAGAGTGGAATCGACCAGCGTTTGCACGAGGTTCAGTTGAAACCGAACGTCATTGGGGACCGACGACAGGACCTGCACGTCGGGGTTGAACGGCTGGCCATCGACCAGGACGCCGATCGCACTTGGAGACGCGCCGCTTCCCAGCAGGTTGAGTCCCGCCGGCCCCAATGCAACGAACAATTGGTCTCGCACGAACTTCAGAGTCTGTGCGCCTGCCTGTCGAATCGCATCGCGCGTTTCGTCGCGGACCTTCGTTACAAAGTCGGCAGCCTCCTTGAGCTGGTCGCCGATTACCGGCAACTTCGACGCGAACGCCACGGCGTCGACGGCCGTGTCAATCACGGTAAACAGGCCGTCAATGCCGTCGGCCAGCCCGCCAAAGTATTGCGAGACGTCGATACCATCGGCGATTGCTGCAAAGTTGGGGAGCACATACTGGATGGAACCCGGCAAATCCGTGAGGTCGTCGCTCGAAACGATTATCTCGGGGATGGCCGGGTCGAGTACGTCCCCATCAGGCAATCGGTAGAGTGGCAAGCTGAGCTCAAAGCCCGCGTCGGCTTGCGTGACGGTGAAGCCGTCGAAAAAGCCGTCCTCGAAATAGCGTCGACCGGTTCCCGTGGCGTTTTCAAAGCCGACTGACAGCACAGCGGGGGTTTGCAGCGGGCCCGGCCCGTCTTGATCGAGAAACAACGTACCCTGCTGGACTTCCGCCCCCAAGATCCCGATGCTGCTGCGGAAGCTAAGGTTCGTTGCCACGCCCTTCAGGGCCACGTCAACGGCCGAACTGTCATAGATAAAGGGACGCGGATTGTTTTCGTTCGAAAGGTCGAATCCCACGTCCAGTTTGATCGTCATCCCCGTGTCGATTTCGACGTTACCGCCGCCGCTGAGTGCTGTGATGCTGCCCAATCCCGGAATTCCTAGATGCGACAGGTCCAGGTTCAGTCGGCGGGCCTCGTTGAGGAACTCGATGGGCAACTCGAGCGCGATCTTGAGTTCCGTGCCACTGGGCCGCGAAACGGTGACATAGGGAATCCCCAGTTGATTCGGTCCGCCGCGCGGGCCGTACACCTTCTCAAACGCCCCGTTGAGCCAATCCGCAAGTTCCTGCAGGCCCCCTCGCTTGGTCGCCTGCAGTTCATCGAGCAGTTGCGCAATTCCCAGATCCCGACTTCCGGATAAGGGAATGCCAAACGGCGCGCGGACGAAATCTTCGATGTGCTCTTCATTGAAGGCGCGCAGAATTCCGATGACGTGATCGCAGATAGCCTCCAATGTCATCTGGCCGTAATTGACAAGACCCGCAAAGTCGCCTCGGAAGCTGACATCCGGGGCCTGAGTGAAGTCCGGCCAGTCCACAACCACCGCGGGAATGACCCCGCCACCTCCCGTGAACATCGATTCGCCATTGAACTGGGCGTCGATGGGGAGGTCCAAATGGGCCGCCGTCAGATGCTGTAACTGACTGAAAATGCTGCCCGCTTCCGATGGCAGCTTGATCCCCCCGATGAACTCGTTGATCGTAATGCGATCGTCCGCCTGGTCCGTTTCCGGGTCCTTGAGCCGGGCATCGATGCCCGCATCGACCTCCAGCGTGCCGCCGATCACGCCGACCTTGACGATGCCAAAGTTCGCTGCCGCCTGCAGGTTAGAACCGTCGACGTGCACGTTCAAGTTGATTTGCGGGACGCGCGCCGCGTCGGCCGGTATGAAAACATGGTCCCGCAATTCGTCACCGTGCAGGGCCGTGCCGCGAATACGATGGAAGCCATCCAGCTCCTGTTTGTCAGTCTCGCCCCAGATCCCCAGGCCCTCGCTACGGCCGATCAGCGAGCCGTTGAGTCCACCCACACGAAATGATCCGACCGTTCCTTGAGTCTTGTCGACGAGAACAAGTCGCTTGAGCGTCTGGTCGATTTCGATAGCCAATTTGGCGTTCGGAACGACTGAGCTAATTCGCGTGATCACGTCGCCAATCGTTGCTGTCGCGGCGACGAGGCCGTCAAAATTGACTTCGTATCGCGTTCCGTCGGAAAGGACGATCTCCAGATCGGCCTGGCCTGGCACGTTGTAGCTCTGGTGCTCACCGTTGATCACGTAGTCCAGCGGGTTCCTGCCGTCGTGCAAGGAGCTAAGCGGCGTGATCTCTGTCAGTTCAAACGTGGCACCCAGTGGACTCAAGTCGATCGCCACGTGGAACTGGACTGTTCCGTCGGCCGTCACGGTCACCTTGCTGGGACTCTTAACATCAGACAGCGGCCCTAGGGGAATATCAAACGACAGATCGTTCTGGATGGGGGCCGTCGATTCTTGGAGTGTAAAACCCAGTGCGAGCGTGCAATTGTTCGGATCGTACGTGACCAGGTTCGATGGAAGGTTCAGTGAAGTAATGACGTCTTGAATCGAATTGGCCGCGAAGTTGCCCGCGACGTCGTACGCCGCACTGGTGACCTCCCGCCATCGCCGGGCCAACGGCAAGACGTCGTTCAGCGTGGTGAACGGAAGACTCGGACCCGGAACGGTGAAGGCGACCGGAAAATTGAACAGTTGGCTCCTCGCAAGATTCCCCAAGACGTCTTCTACGGATCGGAGTTGCTCGCGCAAGAGCTCCGTCCCGTAGTTCGTCCATGCCGCCAGGCACGTGTTAGGCCCGAACGAGACCTGCGGATCACCGGCAAATACATTCGTCTGAGACAACTGTATATCACTACTGGGGATGCCCAACAGGTCCGCGGAGGTCGGGAGCGTCGCGTGGGCCTGTCCAGAGGTCGCTACTTCAACGAATGCGCTGAGCGGGCTGGCCGTCAGATCGGTCGCGCGGATCGATGGAATTCCGATCGCCGGTAAGATCTCCACGCCGGCATGGAAGTTCACCGTCGCGTTGTCGACGTCCGTGTCGAGCAGACCATTCTTCAGCGAGAAATCCAGATTGGCCGTACCTGGGACATCGGCCGTGGCGTCGACCGTGAGACTCTCGATCGCCATTTCCAATACGGGATTTCCCGCTACGCGATCCAGTCTCAGCGAGAAGACCGAATCAAGCGTCGTGGTGACTGAGAATCGGTCCTCCTGGCCCATCGTTGCCTGCATGCCACGTCGTTCGGCATCTGTCCCCAGTACCAGGTACCGCAACTCGGATTCGACGCTATGGAAGGAAATGCGAAAGTCGAGGCGGGTCTCGTTCTCGTCCCACGTGACCTCCTGCACACCCGGTTCGGACGACAGGATACCTGCAATCGTCGTCGGGTTGGTCGTGTCCGGCGCGCAGTCGTGGATGATCCGCAGCAAAGAGGCGAATTTGGAGTCGATCTTCGAGAGGCTCGCCAATGTGACCTGGACATTCGCAGGTGCGCTGGCCGGCAGGTCACTGGTTGCACCGATGATCGGGAGCCGCGTGCTGAGCGCTCGGATCTGCTCACCCGGCTTGAACACCTGGGACATTGCCAGGGACCCTTGATTCAAAGCGGTAGCCTCCGCCGGATCGATTTGGTCGAGCAGGGGTGGAGCGAAGTCAACGTGCAGCAAGGTTGAAGGCGTGAGCGCCGCATCGTAAATCGCCAGATCGGCGTGGCTCCCGGCCACCTGCTGATACGCCTGAATCAGATTCAGATTGCTCGACCGGAACGCGGTCACCCGTGCGCGATCTTGGGCGTTCCCCGCGGCAACGAGGTCCTGCATGAACTCGGCGCGAAGGCTGTTGGTAGCCCCCAACCCGGCGATCGCCAGGTCGAGGTCCATGCCAGCCAGATGGCCACCCCATGGCAGCGCGTGCAAGGAGGCCGTCGCCGGCGGTGCGGCACTCCCCGCAAGGACGAGGTTTGCGTGCGGCGCGGAATTAGGATCGAGGCCGGCCGCCACCATCGAGTTCAATACCCAGCTGGTAACATACGGCCGATCGAGAGTCCCGTTCAGGCGCATCCAACGCGGTGCTTGTCCAGAATTCAGCCAGCGGTCGCTGCGACCGTCCGGCAACCCATGGGTCGTCAGCATTCCAGCAGTCGCGGGTGAAGTTTCGCCCGCGGACGCGGTGGCGGCTTGAAATTGGCCCAGTGCACTCTTGGTCGCGTCATCCATCACACCGGACAATGCCAGGGGCGATCCCCGTTCACCGAAAAAGCCCAGATAGTTCAGCCGCTGCTGGATCCGAAGCGTCTCCAACCACGGATGGGTGAGCTGCGGAAAATTGGAGCTCCCGCCCGCTGTGACAACGGTCACATGGCCTAATTCCGACCCCGCGACCAACTGGAACTGGATGGAGCCTTGCCAGCCGGAGCTCAGTGGATCCGAGTCCGCGGAAAGGTTGGATTCCGTCGACGGGGCGAACCAGAATCTGCCCGACGTCGAGAACATCGGGTCCCGCACAATCTGCCCGTAGACTTCGGATCCCGAACCCACACGGAGATTGCCCGATTCCAGATCCTGGACCATCGACAAGGTCGTCTGGCCGGCCGCCAGGACCAAGGAGGCCCCCGGAAGCTGAAAGACCGTGTCCCCAACGGGCGGGTTCGTCAGCTGTTCCCGGATCGAGACCTCTTGCACATCGCCCGACAACGTATTGATGGCCAGCAGTTCTCGCGATTCGAGCGTTTCCAGCGTGGGCCGCAAGTATCGCCAGCCACGCCGCCGCCGTGTCTGCAGGTTTCGAGGGCCATTGCCAGGCCGAAAGAACCGCCGCCGACCGATGCCCGGTTTGCGCTGCCCCAGACGATGCGCCGTTCCCATGAAAACCCCTGTGAAACGAGGTCAGTTTCAGGCCCAAGACGCTCGAAGCGCACTGGTAGCGCGGTCGCGTCCTATGGATAGAATTGCGATCGCAGGCCGCTTGTGACCGAATGCAAGAAGAAAATTTCCCGAGGATAAAAGGGGTCTCAACCCACGAGACGTCGCAAGACGAGACTTTACTCTCCCCGTGGGGAGAGTCGCGAGCGCAGCTCGCGGAAAGGGGTTCCTCTCCAAACGCTTCCCCAAGTAATGACGTCTCGGCCATTGCTTGGAGGAGGGAGCAGGGGCAACGCCGTGGCCGATCTCTTACCGCAGATTCCGGGGTCCTGCTTCCTCGCCCCCACGCTTCGGGGTGGAGAGGGCAGGGGTGAGGGGCAACGCCGTGACCGATTGTTTATTGCGGCGAACACCGGATTCCTGCCCCCTCTCTCCCGTCCCAGTCCGCTGGGACGGGGGAGAGGGTCGGGGTGAGGGGGCAGAATCGTCGAGAATTGTCGAGGATTCACGGTTTGGAAATCGGTCACGGCGTTGGGTGAGGGGGAAAGAACCGAAGTATGGATTGCGAATCAGCGGCCACAAATTAGTCACGGCGTTGGTCGCTGGGGTGTAATGAGCGCGTCGTTCCCCCTCAGGTCCGCCCCACCTGTAGTGGACATTAGAATTACGGGCAGGCAGCAATTGCATACAGAGTATTGTTTCGGCAGCCAGAATAGCCCAGACTTTGCATTCCCATCCGAGGGTGCGATATGAATCGAATATTTGGCCGCGCCACCGAGCTTTTCCTCGCGGCGTCCGAGTTGGACTCGCCACAATTGCAGGCAGCCTTCCTGGATCAGGCCTGCGCAGGGGATCGCGCGTTGCGCGACGAGGTGGAGCGATTGCTATCGGTCAGCCGACGTGCGGAACACGTGGCGGATCAAGGCGCCTCGACGCCGAGCGCGCAACCCGGCCCGGCCGTGGACGCAACCGCCGACCACCAGACCGCCAGCGAAAGGCCCGGTATGCACGTCGGCCCTTACAAGTTGCTGGAAGCGATCGGCGAAGGGGGCATGGGCACGGTCTGGGTGGCCGAGCAAACGCGGCCCATGCGCCGTAAAGTGGCGCTCAAGTTGGTCAAGCTCGGCATGGATAGCCGGCACGTGCTTGCGCGGTTCGAGGCCGAGCGTCAGGCGCTCGCGCTCATGGATCATCCCAATATCGCCAAGGTCTACGACGGCGGCATGACCGACCAGGGACGCCCGTACTTCGTGATGGAGTACGTCAAAGGGATCCCGCTTACCCAATACTGCGACGACGCCCGACTGCCGCTCCGGGATCGGTTGGCATTGTTCGTCTCCGTCTGCCAGGCAGTACAACATGCGCATCAGAAAGGAATCATCCATCGCGACTTGAAGCCGACGAACATTCTCGTGTGCCTGTACGACGGCCAGCCAGTGCCGAAGGTGATTGATTTCGGACTGGCCAAGGCGATGCACCAGCCGCTCACGGAACAGACCTTGCACACGGCGCACGGCTTCATGGTCGGCACGCCTCTCTACATGAGCCCGGAACAAGCGACGTTCAATAACCTCGACGTCGACACCCGGACCGATATTTACTCGCTGGGCGTCATTCTCTACGAATTGCTCACCGGAAGCACACCCTTTCATCAGCACCAGTTCCAACAGGCCGCACTCGATGAGATGCTGCGTCTGATCAAGGAGGTCGAACCGCCCAAACCCAGCACGCGCTTGAGCGGCAGCGCGAGTCTTCCCAGCATCGCGGCCCAGCGCGGCATCGATCCGGCCCAACTCGGCCGGACCATCAAGGGTGATCTCGACTGGATCGTGATGAAAACGCTGGAAAAGGAGCGCTCCCGTCGCTACGAAACCGCCAACGGCCTGGCCCGCGACATCGAACGCTTCCTGCATGATGAACCGGTCGAGGCTTGCCCGCCCAGCAGATGGTATCGCTGGCGCAAATTCGCCAGCAAGAACCGCGGCGCACTCCGTTCGGCGGCCGCCATCGGCGCCTTGCTTGTCAGCGGCATCTGCGTCAGCTCTGGGCAAGCCATTCGCGCCACGAGGGCGGAAGGCCACGCCAGGGAACTGCTGATTTCGGAAGCAAAGGCTCGGACACGCGCTGAAGCCAACGAGAAAAAGGCCACGCAACTGGCCATTTCGGAACGGGCCGCCAAAGAGGACCAGGCCAGGCAGCGCCACGCGGCGGAAGCCGCCAACGAACGCGCCATGAAGGCCCTGGAATCGTTCACCGATGAGCTAATGGGCAATCTATTCGCCAGCAAGAAGCATTTCAGCGATCCAGAGAAAGCCGTCTTGCGCCAGGCGCTGGAACAATGGAACGCCTTCGCGGAATCCGCCGGCACGAGCGCCGAGGGACGCCGGTTGCGCGCAACGGGACTGTACCGAGTTGCTGATTTGCAATCACGCCTTGGCCTGAATACTGAGGCCAAGGCGAATTTTCAGTCGGCCTCGAAACTGTTTCAACCCCTGATCGAAGTATGGCCCGATGACACCATGTTACACACGATGCATTGCGATGCAAACACCGGATTGGCGCACATCGAGGATCTTGAAGGGTACGAAGTCGAAGCCATCACTCGCATGCGCAAAGTCATCGCAGAATATGAAACACTTCATGAGACGCATCCCGATGAGCCTCGGTTGCAAGGTAACTTGGCCCGGTCGCTGCTCAATCTCTTTATCCTCTCCCAGGAACGTCTAACTGTCGAGGAACGTGAGTCGCTCGCTCGCCAAGCAATGGCACTTTATGAAAAGCTCGTCGCCACGTCGGACGCGACGATGGAAGACCGGTTGTACTTGACGAGCTGCTACAACGATCTGGGTACATTGGCGATCGAACAGCAGAATTTGGAAGGGGCGAGGAATTGGATTACACGCGCGCTGGCTGGCCGCGAGCAATTGGCCAAAGAATTCCCCGAAAACTGGGAGATTCTGGAATATATGGCGCGTCCCATCAGCAATCTTGCGGCGATCGAGTACCTTCACGGCAATGTGGATCGCGGAATCAAACTTGACTGGCGCTGTATGGATGTCCTGCGGCAGGTCGTGGCCGCCGCACCGGGAGTTTCGTCCAACCGATACCACCTCGGGAAGGAATCGCATGACTTCGCCAGTCAATTGCTCACAGTTGGTCAGAATGACGACGCTTTACGCGTAGTGGACGAGGCAATAGCCACCCTCGAAATTCCCGTGACGGACGAAATGGATGCCGCGCGCTTCCAAGACCTCCGACAACGCCTCGAAGAAGCGCGCGCCCTTACACTGGTTCGATTGGGTCGAGCGGCAGAAGCCGTGGAGTTGTCAGATAGGCTGATCCGACAGCCGGGTTGGGAGAGCGGCGACTTATACAATTTCGCGTGCGTTCTCTCGCTTGCCACGGCGATTGGCGGAGAGGAGTCACAATCGTACGCGGACCGCGCCATTGCCGCACTGCGGCAATCGATTGAAGCCGGCTTCACCGACGCCGCGCACATGCGAGTCGATGGCGATTTGGATTCGATTCGTGACCACGAGGATTTTGACGACTCCTTGGCATTGGCCACGGAGCTTGCGGCCAAATTGGACGCGGCCGATCATGCAGGACAGGCCGGCAAGTGGGATATCGCTGCGGAGCGGTACCAAGAGTTGATCGATCGCTGGCCCAGCAATCATGATTACTGGTACAACCAAGCGCACATCCTGGCCATCTTAGGGGATCGGGAACGGTACCGACACCATTGCCTGGCGATGGTCGATCGGTTTGGCGAGTACACGCATCCGACATTGGCGGAGCGCACCTCAAAGGCGATTATGCTGCTCGCGGAAGTGGACGTTAATCATCCGCTGGCGGTCAAGCTTTCGGAGGTCGCTGTGTCCGAGACCGCAGGAGACACCTACATCCGGTACTATCTGTTTTCTCGGGGATTGGCCGCCTTTCGCGGTGGCGACTTCGACAAAGCGGCGGACTACTCGCGGCGCAGTCTGCAAGCGCAGGGACGCATGGGCTACAGCGATGTGTTCTCGAACCTGCTGTTGGCCATGGCATCGGCCAAAGCCGGACGTGACTCGGATGCGACGGCGGCTTGGCGCGCTGCACGTTCCAAGATTTCCGACGATATACCCCCCTTGGACTCGCCTGATCTTAGCGAAGGCTGGCGCGATGTAATTCTCATCCACTTGCTGCTAAGCGAGTGCCGTACGGCACTCGGAGAGGACCACGTCAAGGAGGTCAACAACGTCGAGTTCGATCATTCTTACGCCTACTTGCTCGAAGGGCGCTATGCCGATGCGGAGCGGGAGCTTCGCAAGCGACTGCCGCATCGCACTTCAGTCGGCGACACTTGGCTCACGCGCGCGCGGATTGGTGAGTGCTTATTGCGTCAAGGAAAATACGACGAAGGCGTAGCAATGCTCGGCGGTGTCTGGAAGGAGAAGCTGCAAATGATGCCGGACGCACCCGACGCGGCTCTACTTCTCGCCGCCTGGGACGTATCCGCGGCAAAGACGCCTGAGCATTCCGAACCTCGTGGCGAGGGCCTGGAATTCAATGGCAGTTCCGACTACGTCTTGTTGCCGACCGTCTACTTCGACGGCAATCCACCGTGGACATTGGAGGCCATCGTCAACCTTGAAGAAGTCGATCAGGCACCTGGCGGTTGGACATCTTTGGTTAGCGCTGCCGACTTCGCTTCCATTTCATTAGGAACCAATCAACGTCGTTGGGCGCTCGACCTTCATGCAGCCAGTCATGATTTCATGGCGTGGACCGACAACTATCGTACCGCATTCGCACAACAGCCGCCACCATTGAGCGTTTGGCAACACGTGGCCGGCGTCTGGGACGGGCACGAACTTCGGTTATACATCGACGGCCAGTTGCAGCAGACGGTCCCCGGAGTGGATCGCTGTGCACGACTGTCCGAATCGCCGCTGTTGATTGGCGCCGACCCGCAGGACATTTTTGTCTTGCGAGTCGCCCACGGCTTTCTGCACGGCCGCATCCGTTGCGCACGTGTCTCCCGCGCCGCCGAATACACCGAATCATTTCCCAAGCCCGAACAATTGAAATCGACTCCAGGGACGATGGGGCTCTACGATTTCACGATCGACACCGGGCAATATGCCATCGACCAGAGCAGACATGGCAATCACGGCATCATCGTCGGGGCCAGGTTTGTGCGTGGCGAGTAAGAGCCTATCCAAGTTCCCTCTCCCCCGCTTTGGGAGGGCAGAGGGCAGGGTGAGGGGCAACGCCGTGACCGATAGTTCATTGCGGCAAACACCGGAGTCCTGCCCCCTCTCCCCCGTCCCAGTCCGCTGGGACGGGGGAGAGGGTCGGGGTGAGGGGGCAGAATTGGCGGGAATCGTTGCGATTTCGCAGTTCGCAAGTCGGTCACGGCGTTGGGTGAGGGGGTCTTCGGGTTGTCGGATAGGCTCCGAATGAGTGCCTGCCAGAATTACTTTCTCGCAGCGTAATGGAGGACCGGTTGCGTGACCCCGTCGTTGCTGCATTCATCGTCTCGCAACCAGTCGCAGTCGTGACCATGTCGTCTCACCGTCTCACGCTTCTCGAATCCGGGCAACAACGCGGGAACTGTCTACGGCCTCATTCTCAACTCGACCCGTTGAATGACCAGTGGCGTTTGATCCCGGCTCGCGATCTTGACTTCGTGGGTCTGCCGCAGTGCCCGAACGTGGTCAGGAATCCGAAACGTTTTCAGGTAAAGTCCTGCTTTCGCGTCGTCCTGTTCAACCACGTCGCACGAAACTCCGTCCACAAACACGAAGGGGGTCGAGGGAGGCGCGCCCGCGGCAGCGGCGATGCCCACGACGACCTCGCGGCGCCAATGTTCCGGCGGCTCTGGGCCACACTTCATCGTGAAATTTGCTGCCGTCCCCTGAGCTGGCAATGGCGGTTGATAGGATTCACCCGGCGCGATGATGTCGCGATACGTCACGCCGATGGTCCGCGGAACATCCCTTAACGCATCCAGAGAAATCATGGCCCGCAGTGTGTCCCGATAAACCGGTTTTGACATCGTGTTGGGAAAATAGTTGAAGAGGTAAACCGCATCCGCTCCGTCGGCAAGCACCAGCGAGGCGGCACCGTGGGCGAGTTCGGGTGAGACGTATTCCGCCACGGCACCTGGCGACGGCCGATACAGCACCTCCAGGCCGCCCACCAGCGTCACCTTAGAGCCTATCGATGTACCCTCTCCCCCGCTTGGGGGGAGAAGGCAGGGTGAGGGGGTCTTCTGGTTTTCGGATTGGCTCTTGGCCAGAGCCAGCTGCTGACGCCATTCCGGAATGGCCATGCCGAACTCGAGCGTGGCCCAACGCGGCGTGACCACCAGCAGGTCGATGAGCCCTTCCTTCGCCCAGGTGACGGCGTCCAGCCCCATGCCCAGCGCCGTTTCGGGCCGTGACGGCACACGTACACCAAGCCCGATGGGATGCCCCCGTTGGAGAGCGGCTTCCTTAGTTCGCTGATGAATCTCGCGCAGCCAGGCCGTCAGGATCGCGCGGCCTTCCTTTTCCTTGTCCGCGCTGAACAAGTACGGCTCCCGCATGAAATCCAACTCCAGACCGTCAACGTTGTAGCGGTCCAAAGTCTCCTCGATGAGCGCCATGTAGTAATCACGAACCGCGCGCTCGGAAAAATCGAGGCAACTGGCGAAATAGCCCGTGCAATTCTGTCGGCGCAGCTGCGGGTTCTTGACCCAGAAACTACCATGGAATGGATGGTTCGGGACGTCGTTATAGTGGCAATCGTTCATCCGCAGCGAAATCCACGGAGACATGTGTCGCTGCCGGCATCGCGCAACCACTCGATCGGGATAGTCCACGCCCTCCTGGTGGACCTTCAACATGTTGCCCATCCATTTGCGAAAAGCGGGCGCTTGCTCCGGCGGCACGGGCGCCAGGAACAGCTGATCGTCCGGCCCCGACGGATCGTAGCCATCCCAGAACGCTTCCCATGCGCTGCTTCGATAATTCGTGCGACGGGCATTGGTATTGCAGAAGAATACCGTCACGCCGGCATCCGCAATTTCATCGACATAGCGATCGATCGTCTCCCCGGCCTTGCCGTCTGGGATGTCAGACATGAAGAACTGGGTGCAATCCTGGTTGTAATAGAGCTGTGGGTCGACAGGGGCACCGAGTGTCGCACCGACCATGAACCACAGGCACTGCGCGAGGACCAAAGGTCGGCTCGCGTTCCACGTTTCAGATGATCGACTTTGCGTGGTCATGGTGCGGGAAGTGGCGAGGAAACGATCACCGTAGATGTCAGTGTCCGCCCGCCGACCTGGTATCAGCCCATTTTGGCTGGCGTTGCGCAACATTTCCAGTCCGGCGGAGCCAGATAGAATCTTCTCTGTGCCAACTTACAGGGCTTAAGTCGGAGGAAACACTTCCATGATTCCGAGGCGGTGCGTGGTTTTCGCGCTGATCGTATCGAGCCGTTGGCTACTGGCTTTCGTGGCCTGCGCGACAGATCCCGTCGCCGCACCGCGGCCGAATGTAATCCTGGTCCTCGTGGACGACGCGGGCTACGCCGATTTTCCCTTTCTGGACAACATTGAATCATGGACGCCTCACATCGATCGGCTGGCGCGGGAAGGCATTCGCTTCACCCGGTTCTACACCAACTCGCCAATCTGCTCGCCGTCGCGAGCCGCGCTGGCCACGGGTCGCTTTCCCGCCAGGGTCGGGATTACGAGCTTTCTGGCGTCGCACCGTCAGAACCAGGTTCGGCGAATGCCGGATTGGCTCGACCCCGCGACTCCCACGCTCGCCCGGGCGCTGCAATCCGCCGGCTATGCCACGGGTCACTTCGGCAAATGGCACCTGGGGGGAGGCCGCGACGTCGGCGTGGCGCCTTTGATATCCGAGTACGGATTCGATGAGTCGCTGACTCAGTTTGAAGGACTTGGCGATCGCGTGTTGCCGCTGATGCCAGGCCGGCGAGGGCAGCAACGAACGAGGCTCCCCTTGGGCGCGGCAAGCGAGTCGTTAGGACGCGGCGAAGTCCGCTGGCAGAATCGAGAGGAGAATACCAGTGCATTTGTTGAAGGGGCGTTGGAATTCGTTCACGTTGCGGAATCGGACGGACAGCCTTTCTACGTCAATGTCTGGCCGGACGACGTTCACACGCCGCTCGTACCGCCGCCTGGCGATCCCCGCGAGTCCACCAAGCGTGAACGATACCTCGCGGTTCTCAAGCGCATGGACTCGCAGCTGGGTGAATTGTTCGATGCTGTTCGCGCAAACCCGAAGTTGCGCAACAACACACTCGTCGTCGTCACCAGCGACAACGGCCCCGAGCCGGGGGCTGGCTCCGCAGGGAAGCTCCGCGGTTCGAAAGGCCAGTTGTTCGAGGGTGGCATCCGCGAGCCGCTGGTCGTGTGGGGTCCAGGATTGGTGGACGCCGCTGCCGTGGACGGAACGAACGATACTTCTATCCTCTCCTCAGTCGATCTTGTCGCCTCGCTCTTCCATCTTGCGGGAGCGGAAGTCCCCAAAGACATCGACGGCGAAGACCTCAGTGCCACGCTGTTGGGCCATCGCCGCGACACGCGCGAGGCGCCCTTGTTCTGGGTTGCCCCGCCCGACCGCCGCGGATCGCCGCGGAAGAGCCTCCCGGCCATCGCCGTTCGCGAGGACAAGTGGAAGCTGCTGATTGACGGCGACGGGCAGGGAGTGCGGCTGTACGACGTGGGCGCCGACCCACTCGAGACGTGCGACATCGCCGAGCAGCATTCCGAAGTCGTCGCCCGGCTGCAGGAGATCACGCTGGATTGGGTCCGGCAATTACCGACGACCCCTTTTCAACCGTAATGTTCGTCGTCACGGTAGCCTGCTTTGGCAGGCTGCATTTTCTTGGTGAAGAAGACGTCAGGATTCTCTCAATCGTCCTGACACTATTCTTGAGGGGGAGGCCACTCCAGCCTGCTCCCCCAATTGAATTACTAAGACAAAGACTAAGACTACGAGCCTATCCAAGTACCCTCTCCCCCGCTTCGGGGGAGAGGGCAGGGTGAGGGGGTCTTCTGGTTCTCGGCTAGGCTCGAAAGATTCTGAATTGAACCTGCTTCGCGGTCAGGATCATCTTCAGCAGCGGTGAAAGAACTAATCTCTTTTTACAAACGGAGGAAACCATGAAAAAGCAACCCATATTCACTCGTGTGGCGATCTGCAACTGGGTCTCGCGCGAGTCCGCTGCCCCAACGGCAAGCACGAGATGTTCGTCGCGATTCTCGGGGAGATTCTCGGGGAGATTCTCGGGGAGAGATTCTCGGGGAGATTCTCGGGGACACAGCTTCTTCTTTGGGTATCTTCGGTCCGTCGCTGCGGCCTGATTGCGTGATGCTGGGTGAAGTGCGGCGATCAGGAGAGATGGCCCGGGTTGCGTGGGAGCGTCAACTGCCCCCACCCTGCACTGCGCCAATGCTTCGCTCGCCTGGGGCTTGACTCAATCGGCACAATATGTACATTCATTGCCTATATGTACATATGAATCCTATGTCCCCTACGGGACCGGCACACCCTCAACAAATCAGGGAGTATCGCCATGACTCGTATGATCCGCGAAGATGTCTTTGCTCCGGACGAAATCGCCATCGTCCACGTCATGAACCGGGTCGTCCGCCGCTGTTTTCTCCTGGGGACCGATCCCGCCACCGGCATCAACTACGACCATCGAAAGGCCCAAATGGAAGCACTCTTCCAACGCTTCGCGGCCCTCTTCGGCATCGACCTCCTGGTCTACGCCATCCTCTCCAATCACTTC